>LNFM01000684.1_pt1 | contig 81653 bp, 59 predicted proteins | sample 596031 | NCBI WGS metagenome assembly LNFM01 (sample SAMN04254537, study PRJNA301005) | activated carbon metagenome | isolation source: dual media filters at the Ann Arbor, Michigan drinking water treatment plant | place: USA: Ann Arbor | reverse complement strand
GGGTTCGCCAGGCCCACCAGTTCGGGGTACTGCAGCGCCTTGGTGCCCAGCTCGAACACCTTCATCGTCAAGCCATAGCGTTCGCTGTCGGGTTACTGGCGCACGTAGCCCAGCCTCAGGCATCCGGGCCATCGAAGTGACATTCGGTGGCGGCTTCATCAACGTTGACCATGTCCAGTACGGACAGATGGCCCCCATCCCCGAACCCGAAAGCTGGGCATTGATGGCTGACGGCCTGGCCGGCCTGGCACCGGGCACGCCGCCGCGCAGCTGCAAGCAAGTCAGCCTGACGGCAGCATTGCCAGCCGCGAGCCTGCGCTTCCGGCCGGCTGCCATGCCGGCCCAAGCCGTCCCAGCGCGACCGTGTGCAGGTGGCCCACCCGACAGCACTGGCCTGAACGCCGACTGGCTCTAAACGACCCGTGGCTGCAGGCTGGTGCCCTTGGGCGGAACGCTGCAGCTGTGCGGTGCCAGCCACCGCAAGCCGGATGGGCCCGAGATCGGCCAGGGCCCGCCATGAATGGCCTGCGGCCTGCTGAATGCAGGCGTCAGGCGGACTTGCAGAAAAACGGGATGGGTGTTTTCGAAGGCGGCGTCGTCCCTTTCAATGACGGCCGCGGCACCAGCGCGGCCAACCGCTGCATGAACTCCAGCGGACTCATGACCAGGTGCGTCGTTCCATCGCGCCAAGGCGTCTTGAGTTTGAGCTCGACCTGGCCGGCGGCATTGATCTGCACGCGTTGGTCAGAAAGCGCCGGCCGCGTGATGTAGCGGCACAGCTGCTCCAGCCGCTTGCGGTCATGGGCTTCGACCCGCACCGCGGCATGCTGCGCTGTTCCCGTCGATGACGGCGCACAGCAGCTGGCGGGCCTGGTCCTCGCGCGGCATCGCGCCTCTGAGCGTCAGCACCTTCTGCGCGTGAGCATCTTCATCAGTCGGACGATGACGATCTGCAGCAGCGCGTGCAACTCGCCGTCGGTGGGCGCCTTTCCGGGTGGCGAGAGCGCCAGTTTCGTCGCCCCCGCCCGCTTCAGTGCCGATAGTCCTCTTCCCGTTGGTGCCTCACCGCGCCCACGATCACGTTGTCGCCGATGATGTCGAATAGAACGATGTAGCCCGTGCCACCGAACGGAACGATCAATTCGCGCGAGCGGCCATTGCCAAGTTCTGCCCGACGGCAGGTGTACGGCGACCAGGACAGCAATCGCATTCCTTCGCGGATAGCGTCCAGTGCTCTTTGAGGTGTGGTCCAGTCCGGCGTCTCGCTCGCAAGCTCGCGCTCGATGGAATAGTCCTCCAGACGCCGCAGGTCCTCCACCGCTTCTTGCAGGAGCGTGACCGTGTACTTGAGCGTCACCGGCCTGTGCGCTGAGCAGCACGGCGCTTCGCGTCATCGAGGCGTGCCTGCAGGTCGGCCATGACCTCGTCTACCCCGTGCCCGCCGCCTTCTTGTTTCCAGCGCTCAATCGCTGCCTCACCGCGAATGACGAACTCGGACTGCACCCGGCGCCAAGCTGCGGCCGCGACGACTGCCTCCTCGATGAACTGGGTCAGCGTCTCACCCTCGCGCAAGACAGCCTCGACTTCGGCGCGGACTTCGGGCTCGACACGGATGGGTGGAAAGGTTGCAGAGCGCATGACGCGAATGTATAGCACCTGTGCTACGCAAGCAAGGCCAGCGATGCATCCCCTCGCAAACGCCATGAAACGCTTCAGATAGCCTCTGTCGCGAGGACTGCAGAAACACCGCCAGACAGCCTGAAAGCCGTCCACCGCGAACGACAGCAAATGGCCGGGAGCCGGTAGCGACCAAGGGCAGCTTCATGGCGATCTGGCCTGACCGAAGCCATGCGCGGCCCAGGCAGCAACTTCGACTTGCTTCAGTCGGCCAGCGCTGCGCCGTGGGTCAATCGTCGGCAACCGCCGCCCGATACGCGTGCCAGCTGGCATGCCCCACCACCGGCCCCACGACCAGCAGGCCTGCGAACCAGGGCAGCAGGGCCAGGCCCACCAGCAGGGCGATGAGGAAGGCCCACCACAGCATCACCCCGGTCTGCGTGAGCACCAGGCGCAGGCTGGTCAGGCCGGCCGTGATGGCATCGGTGCGGCGGTGCAGGATCATCGGGATCGACACCACGCTGATGGCGTAGATGAGCGTGGCGAAGATCGCGCCCACGCCGACCCAGGCGACGATGAAGCCGATGTTGTCCGGGTCCAGCAGGGCCAGCAGCGAGCCCTTGAAGTCGGGCATGCCGTCGAAGCTGACGGCGAAGATGACCAGGGTGGCCCGGCCCCACAGCATTTCCAGCACCAGCAGCACGAAGCCGAAGATGCCCAGGGCGCTGATGCGCTGGTCCCAGGCCAGCAGCGAGTCGCCGAAGTCGGGTTTTTCACCGGCTTCCAGGCGCTGGCTCACCCGGTACAGGCCCAGGCACAGGAAGGGCCCCATCAGCAGGAAGCCGGCCGACAGCGCCAGGGTGTAGGCCGGCGCGTGTTCGTAGACCTTCAGCAGCGCCCAGCCCATCACCATGAAGCACAGGCCGTAGAACAGCCCGATGGCGGGGGCACGCCGGAAGTCGTGCCAGCCCAGGGCCAGCCAGCGCGGGGGGTCGCGCCATTGCAGGGTGTTCAGCCGCGGGCTGCTGCTGGCCGGGGCTGCAGGTTCGCGGACGGGTGGATCGGCAGGCGTCTCCATCCGCCGCATTGGGCCTGCAGCGCGTCGCCGTCGCCATCGGGGACTGCCCCCAGAAGCGCCTGTTCAGCGCCCGCGCCGCACCCGCAGGATCTCGTCCAGGATCAGGCAGACGGCGCCCAGCGTGATCGCGCTGTCGGCGATGTTGAAGCTGGGAAAGTAGCCGCCGCGGAACATCGGCGCCAGGAAGTCGAAGCGGAACTGCAGGAAGTCGATGACGTGGCCGTGCAGCAAGCGGTCGATGACGTTGCCCAGCGCCCCGCCCATGATCATGCTCACCGCAAAGCAGAACAGCTTCTGGCTGGGGTTGGTGCGGATCATCCAGACGATGAAGCCCGAGACGATGATGCCCAGCGCCGTGAAGAACCAGCGCTGCCAGCCCGAGGCGTCGGCCAGGAAGCTGAAGGCCGCGCCGGGGTTGTGCGCGCGCACCAGGTTGAAGTAGCTGGTGACGGTCCGGCTGTCGCCCAGCTGGAAGTAGCCCACGATCAGGGTCTTCGTCACCTGGTCGGCCAGGATCACCACCACCGCCAGCGCCAGCCAGAAGGCCAGCGTTCGTGTGTCGCTGCGGTTTGTGGTCATGTTCAGGCGCAGACGCGGGTTTCGCCCGTGCCGAACAGGTTGCTGCTGCAGCGGCCGCAGATCGTGGGGTGTGCGGCGTCGCTGCCGACGTCGTCGCCCCAGTGCCAGCAGCGGTCACACTTGGCGACGCCGGCGCGGCCCTGCAGGCTGGCCACCTGCACCTGCAGGCTGCTGCCGGGCAGCAGGCTCGCGCTGGAGGTGATCAGCACGAACTTCAGGTCCTCGCCCAGGCTGGCCAGCGCGGCGTGGTCCTCCGGGCCGGCGGTGATGGCCACTTCAGCCTGCAGTGAGGAACCCAGCCCGCCGGTGCTGCGCAGCGCCTCGATCTCCTTGTTCACCACGTCGCGCACCGCGCGGATGCGCGCCCAGCGGGCCAGGCGGTCGCTGCCGGGTTCGGCTTCGGCCAGCACGGCCTCGTCGAAGCGCCAGAAAGTCTGGGTGAACAGGCTGCCCTGGCCGCCCTGGGCGTTCATCACGCCCCAGGCCTCTTCGGCCGTGAAGCTCAGGAATGGCGCCATCCAGCGCAACATGGCGTGCGTGATCTGCCACAGCGCCGTCTGCGCGCTGCGCCGGGCGTGCGAACCGGCGGCCGTGGTGTACAGGCGGTCCTTCAGCACGTCCAGGTAGAAGGCGCCCAGGTCTTCGCTGCAGAACACCTGCAGCTTGCCGACCACGGGGTGGAATTCGTTGGCGCCATAGTGGCCGCCGGTGAACGCGCCTTGGGCCGGGTCGAAACGGCCGGCCAGTTCGGCCTGCAGTTCGGCCGTGCGTGCCAGCGCCCAGCGGTCGATGTCCAGCATTTCGGCCACCGGCACGGCTTGGGTGGCGGCGTCGAAGTCGCTGGTGTTGGCCAGCAGGAAGCGCAGCGTGTTGCGGATGCGGCGGTAGCCGTCCACCACGCGCGCCAGGATCTTGTCGTCGATGCCCAGGTCACCGGAATAGTCGGTGGAAGCACACCACAGCCGGATGATCTCGGCGCCCAGCTGCTGCGTGATCTTGCCCATCTCGATCACGTTGCCCAGGCTCTTGCTCATCTTGCGGCCCTGGCCGTCGACCGTGAAGCCGTGCGTGAGCAGGCCGCGGTAAGGCGCGCGGCCTTCGAGCGCACAGCCCAGCAGCAGGCTGCTGTGGAACCAGCCGCGGTGCTGGTCGTGGCCTTCCAGGTACAGGTCGGCCTCGGGGCCCTGGGTGTGGAAACCGGGGTTGTTGGCACTGCCGGCATGGCTGCCGCGCAACACATGGCTGAAGGTGCTGCCGCTGTCGAACCAGACGTCGAGGATGTCGCTGCTCTTGGCATAGTCGGCAGCGTCGGAACCCAGCCAGTCGGCCGGGTCGAGCTGGCTCCAGGCCTCGACGCCGCCGGCTTCCACCAACGCGGCAGCGCGATCCATCAGCGCCAGGGTGTTGGGGTGCAGTTCACCGCTCACCTTGTGCAGGAAGAAGGGCAGGGGCACGCCCCAGCTGCGCTGGCGGCTGATGCACCAGTCCGGCCGGCCGGCGATCATGTCGCGCAGCCGGGCGCGGCCGTTTTCGGGGAAAAAGTTCGTCTGCTCGATGGCGTCCAGCGCGGTCTGGCGCAAGGTCTTCGGCGCCTTGTCCACGGTGAACACCCCCTCGCCCTCGTCCATGCGCACGAACCACTGCGCTGCGGCGCGGTAGATCACCGGCGTCTTGTGGCGCCAGCAATGCGGGTAGCTGTGGTTGAACTCGGTGCTGGCCAGCAGCCGGCCCGCGCTGCGAAGCGCTTCGACGATGACCGGGTTGGCCTTCCAGATGTGCAGGCCGCCGAACAGCGGCAGCGCGGCCTCAAAGGCGCCATTGCCCTGCACCGGGTTCAGGATCTCGTCGGCCTTCATGCCGTGGGCCAGGCAGGAATTGAAGTCCTCCACGCCATAGGCCGGCGACGAATGCACGATGCCGGTGCCGTCGTCGGCCGTGGCGTAGTCGGCCAGGTACACGGGCGAGAGACGGTCGTAGCCGGCATCGACAGCGCTGAGCGGATGGCGGAAGTTCAGCCCGGCCAGGGCACGGCCCTCGGCGGTGGCCAGCACGCTGCCGGCCAGGCCATAGCGCGTCAGGCAGGCGGCCACCAGGTCTTCGGCCAGCAGCAGCACGCCGCGTTCGGTGTCCACCAGCGCATAGCGCAGCGCCGGATTCAGGTTCAGCGCCTGGTTGGCGGGCAGGGTCCAGGGCGTGGTCGTCCAGATCACGACGAAGGCTTCGCGCGGCAGCGCGGCCAGGCCGAAGGCGGCGGCCAGTTTCGCGGGCTCGGCGCATGCGAAGGCCACGTCGACCGAAGTGCTCTTCTTGTCGGCGTATTCGATCTCGAACTCGGCCAGCGAAGACCCGCAGTCGAAGCACCAGTACACCGGCTTCTGGCCGCGGTAGACGAAACCGCGCTCGACCAGGCGCTTGAGCACGCGGATCTCGCCGGCCTCGTTGGCGAAGTCCATGGTGCGGTAGACGTGGTCCCAGTCGCCCACCACGCCCAGGCGCTTGAAGTCGGCCATCTGCTGGGCGATCTGCTGCGTGGCATAGGCGCGGCTCTTGGCCTGCACCTCGCCGCGCGGCAGGCCGCGGCCGTGGTCCTTTTCCACCTGGTTCTCGATCGGCAGGCCATGGCAGTCCCAGCCCGGCACATAACGCGCGTCGAAGCCGGCCAGCTGCCGGTTCTTCACCACCATGTCCTTCAGGATCTTGTTCACGGCGTGGCCGATGTGCAGCTTGCCGTTGGCGTAGGGCGGGCCGTCGTGCAGCACGAACAGCGGCGCGCCGACGCGGGCGTCGCGCAGGCGCTGGTAGCTGCCCTCCCACTCGGTCAACCAGCCCGGTTCGCGCTTGGGCAGGTCGCCGCGCATCGGGAACGGGGTGTCGGGCAGGTTCAGGGTGCTGCGGTACTCGCCGCCGGGCGTGGCCTCGGCGGGCGCGGACTTGGCGGGGGTGTTCACGGGTGCGTTCATGACGTGGGGGCCGCGGTCGCGGCAGGCAAGGCGTGTGCGGGGGGCTCAGGGCGGAAGGGGTCTCCGCCGGCCAGGCTGTGCGGGGGTGCAGGCAGGCCAGGCACGCGCCAGGCGTGCCGGCGCGGTGCTGGAAGGCCTACGCGCGAATAATTCGGTCGCGCGTGGCCTGGCGGCGCGTGGTCGCGTGCCAGCGCGCGAAGCCGTTCAGCAGGTGTTCCGGCGCCTTGTGCTCGTTCATGCGGCCGATTCTATCCAAGGCACTGCCTTGCGGGGCCCGCAAGCCAGGGGCGATCACCGCGCGAACCAGCGCTGAGCATCGGCGGTGTCGCGGGCGATGCCTTCGCGCAAGGCCTCCAGCGACTCGTATTTCAACTCGTCGTGCAGCTTGTGCAGCAGTTCCACGCGCAGACAGCGGCCATAGCCGCCATCGATGCCCAGCGCTTCGGGCCACTTCAGGCAGTGCACCTCCAACAGCACCCGACCAGCTTCTTCCACCGTGGGCCGCACGCCCAGGCTGGCCACGCCAGGCACTGGCGCGGCACCGGCCGGACCCAGGCCATGCACCTGCACGACGAAGATGCCCATGGTCGCCGGCTTGGGGTGGCCGAAGCGCAGGTTCAAGGTGCGAAACCCGAGCTGGCGGCCCAGTTTCGCGCCGTGGATGGCATGGCCGGAAATGCTGTACGGCCGCCCCAGCAGTTCTGCCGCCCTGACCATGTTGCCGGCGGCCAGCGCCTCGCGCACGGCCGAACTGGAAACGCGCAGCCCGTGCACCTCGTAGCTGAGCATGCGCGCGACATCAAAGCCGCCCACCGCACCGGCCGCATCCAGCGTGGCGTAGTTTCCGGCCCGGCGGGCGCCGTAGTTGAAGTCGTCGCCGACCAGCACCACGCGTGCGCCCAGCCCGGCCAGCAGCACCTCGTCGACAAAGGCCTGGGGCGACAGGCCGGCCAGCCGCGCGTCGAAGCGCTGCACCACCACCTGGTCGATGCCGCAGCGTTCCAGTTCGGCCAGCTTGTCGCGCAGCGTGGCAATGCGCGCGGGCGCGGCCTCGGGCTGGCCGGCCAGGCGCGCGAAGTGGTCGCGCGGGTGTGGTTCGAAGGTCAGCACGCAGCTGGGCAGGCCGCGGTGGCGGGCCTCGTTCGTCAGCAGCGCCAGCATCGCCTGGTGGCCGCGGTGAACGCCGTCGAAGTTGCCGATGGTCAGCGCGCAATGCGCCGGCAGCGTGCCGACAGCACGTGCATGGGCCTGGCCCTGGAAACCGCGAAAGACACGCATCGTCAGGATTATCGCGGCGGCAGACCCAGCAACTGGCGATACAGGTCCAGGTAGCCGGCAGCCGCCCGGTCCCAGTCGAACTGGGCGGCATGCGCTCGAACGGCGTCGGCGCGGCCGGGCTGGGCCGCCTGGGCCAGGCCCTGTTCGACCACCTGGCGCATCGCCACCGGGTCGAAGCCGTCGAAGTAGTGCGCCACGGCGCCGCCGACCTCGGGCAGGCTGGTCAGGCGCGACAGGAACACCGGCTTGCCGAAGTGCATGGCCTCGATCGGCGGCAGGCCGAAGCCCTCGGTCAGCGAAGGAAACAGGAAGCCGCTGCACTGGGCATAGGCCCAGGCCTTGTGCGCGTCGCTGATGCCCAGGTGGAACTGCAGATTGGGCAGCTTGATGGCTTCGCGCAGCGCCTTCGCATCCTGGCTGGGCGGGCCGCACAGCACGAAAGTCATTTCGGGCCAGGCCCGCGCCAGTTCGATGATGGCCTGCGGATTCTTCGACGGCGACATCCGGCTCAGGTGAAACAGGAAAGGCCGGCCGGCGCCGGCCTCCCAGCCCGGCAGCGGCGCCTGCGGCTGGCCGACGAAGCTGCGCGCACCGTTGTGGATGACCTGCATCGGGCCTTGCCAGCCCAGGTGTTTCTGCACGTCGCCTGCGGTGTGGCGGCTGATGGCGACCAGGTGGTCGCTGCGCGCCAGCAGGGCGCGTGTGCGCCTGCCGTGGCGCCAGGTGGAAAAGGCGTTGCGGCCGTACAGGTAGTTCAGGTCGTGCACGGTGACCAGCCGGATGCGCGTGCCCACGGGCGCGCGGTTCTTGTTCAGCTGGTGCAGGCTGTGCCACAGCGTGTAGGGCTCCGGCTGCAGGTGGCGCAGGCGGTGCCAGCGGTTGACGTGCAGATAGCCCACCTCGGGCCCGAACAGCGCGCCCAGCTTCTCCTGCAGATGGAAGTCGATGGCGATGTCGTGCTGGGCGCGCCATTGCAGCGCCACGGCGGCGATGCGCGTGCCGATCTGCAGCGCGAATTCACCCAGCCCATCGTGCAGCGCGCCGATGTTGCCCAGGCTGATGCCGATGCGCCGCGTCATGGGGCGGTTGTGGCGGCAGGGCAGGGGGCGGGGTGGGGTGCTGGGTGGAAGGCGGCCATCGCCGGCGCAGTGTAGCCAGCCCAGGCGGGCGGGCGGTGGCTTCCCGCCGGCGGCAGCCGGCAGGCCACAATGCCGCGTGCCAAGACTTCAGTTGCCCCAGGTCACCCTGTGCGCGGTCGACGGGCGCAGCCCCGGCCTGGCGGCCCAAGCGCTGCGGCTGTCGATGGCGCAGGTGGACTTCGCCCGCGTGCTGCTGCTGACCCACGGCGTGCGGCCTGGCGAGGCCGGGCCGGGCATCGACGTCGTCGACGTCGGGCCGGTCGACAGTGGTGCGACCTATTCGCACATCGTGCTGCGGCGCCTGCCGGCCCTTGTCGACACCTCGCATGTGCTGGTGACGCAGTGGGACGGCTTCGTGCGCGACGCCGCCGCCTGGCGGCCCGAGTTCCTGGAATGGGACTACATCGGCGCCCCCTGGCCCGAGCAGCCTGCGGCGCTGCAGGTGGGCAACGGCGGCTTCTCGCTGCGCTCGCAGCGGCTGCTGCAGGCCGGGCTGGATCCGCTGATCGAGCAGGAACACCCCGAGGACCTGATGCTGTGCCGCAGCTACCGGGCCGCGCTCGAAGCCGCGCACGGGCTGCGATTTGCCCCGTCCGACCTGGCGCGCTGCTTTGCCTTCGAAAACCGGCGGCCCGCTGGCGCCTGCTTCGGTTTCCACGGCCCGTACAACCTGCCACAGGTGCTGGACGAGGCCACCCTGCAGTCCTGGCTGGCGCAGTTGCCCGACGTCTTCTTCCGCAGCCGCGACGCCCGACGGCTGGCGCGCGCGCTGCTGGCCCGGCGCATGCCGCGCGCTGCGCAGCAGCTCATCGCCCGGCGTCGAGCCGCGGGTCGCAACGATCCGAACACGCGCCTGTTGGGCCTGGCCGCCAGGCTGCTTCGCAGCCTGGCCTGAATTCCGGCAGCGTTGGCTGTCCGACAGCCGTCTCCTGCGGCGTGACCGCCAGGGGTGACCCTGCGCGACCCGAAGGGGCGCTGGCATCGCGCCCGTTGACCATGCAACACCATGACCGGCGACTCGAAAAACGGCTGGGCGGCCACGGCCAGGGCAGGCTGGGGCCTTCAAGTTGCGGCCGGCCCGGTGTCCGGGCTGGCTTCGACCATTCAGGATCGAAGAATTCGCCCCACGAAGATCTGGCTGGCCGGTCGTGACGCCGCACTGCTCGTCGCCGGCCACCATCTTCTACTCAGGCTTTCCCGCCTGACTGCTTGCGCTGGCCTTGTCGCCGACCCTTGCCGGCGCCTCGCCCTTCAGCGCGATGCGCTGGACGGCGGCGCGCTGAGGCCCAGTTCGGCCACGTCGACCCAGGCCCAGCCCTTCTGCGGCAAGTCCGCCGGCAGTGCGAGCGCGCCGAAGCGGCTGCGGTGCAGGGCCTCGCAGCGGTTGCCCACCGCCGCCAGCATGCGCTTGACCTGGTGGTAGCGGCCTTCGGCCAGGGTCAGCTGCAGATGGCATTCGCTGGTTCGCACCGCGGCCAGCGCCACGGCCGGTCTCGGGTCGTCTTCCAGCACCACGCCCTTCAGCAAGGCCACCACCTGCTCGTCGGTGACGGGGTGCTTGGCCGTCACCTCGTAGACCTTGGGCACGTGGTGTTTCGGGCTGGTCAGGCGGTGGATCAGGCTGCCGTCGTCGGTGAACAGCAGCAGGCCCGTGGTGTCTTCGTCGAGCCGGCCCACCGGCTGCAGGCCGCGTGTGCGCAGCGGCTTCGGCAGCAGGCTCATCACGCTGGGATGGTGCCGCGGCTTGGCTGAACACTCATAGCCCGCTGGCTTGTGCAGCACCACCAGGGCCTTGTCGTGGAATGGCCAGCTGCGCCCCTGCACGCTGAACACCAGCCCGGCCGTGTCGAAGGCTTCGTCGGGGTCGTCGACGATGCGGCCGGCCACGGCCACGTCGCCGCGCAGCACCAGGCCCTGGCAGTCGCGGCGCGTGCCGAAGCCCTGGCTGAACAGGATCTGGCCGATGCGCAGGCTGGCCATCGGGTTACAGGCCGTTGGCGGCAATGACCGCGTTGCGGATGGCCCGCGCCACGACCTCGGCCGCCAGCGCGCCCAGCGCACTGACGTCGCCGCCGTGGCCGGCGCTGCCGGTGGCCAGGCTGAACAGGGTGTCGCCATCGTGCGCGGTGAGCGGGTTGATGGCGCGGGCCAGCCCGTGGTGCGCCAGCTGCGCCAGTTGTGTGGCGGCGGCCTTGTCGAGCCGGGCGTCGGTGGCGACCACGCCCAGGGTCGTGGCCGTGCCGGCCGACAACGCGCTCAACCAGCGCGCCGGGCCGGTGCCGACGCTCTTGTCCGCGCCTGCCATGGTGTCGGCGAAAAGCGAGCCGCTGGTGTCCTGCAGGCCTGCGCCGTCGGCCGTGCGCGCGCCCGCCAGCACGCGGCCCTGTGCGTCGATCACGTCTCCCAGCGCGTTCACGGCCACCAGGGCAGCGACGGTGATCTCGCCCAGTCGCAAGGAAGCGGTGCCGATGCCCCCGGGCATGGCGCGTTCGATGCCGTAGAGCTTGCCGCAGGTGGCGCCGGCACCCGCGCCGATCCGGCCCTGGATGGCGGCTGAATCTTCAGCGGTGTTCGCGGCAGCCTCGCAGGCGGCATGGCCGGTGCTGGCGTCGGGGCGGATGCGCGTGTCGCCCCGCCACAGGTCGAACAGGACGGCGGCAGGCACGATGGGCACCCGCACGCCAGCTCTGCCCACCGGCAGACCGATGCCCTGGGCTTCCAGCCAGCGCATCACGCCGCCCGCCGCGTCCAGGCCGTAGGCGCTGCCGCCGGTCAGCAGCACCGCGTGCACCACGCTCACGGTGTTCTCGGGGCGCAGCAGGTCGGTTTCGCGTGTGCCGGGCGCGCCACCGCGCTGGGCCACGCCGCCCACTGTGCCGGGCGGGCACAGCACGACGCTGCAGCCGGTGTCGCGTCCGGGCGCCTGCGCGTGGCCCACGCGCAGGCCGGCCACGTCGGAGATCGAACCCGGCGCGAGCTTCAAGCCGCGCGACTAGGCGAACACACCGGCGCTGTCTTGCATGCGCGCAGACACCTCGCCCAGGTGGTGCAGGCTGTCGCCCCAGCTCAGCTCCAGCATGGTCAGGCGCTTGAAGTAGTGGCTGGCGATGTATTCGTCGGTGACGCCGATGCCGCCATGCAGCTGGATGCACTGCTGCCCCACCGTGCGCATGCTCTGCCCCAGTTGCACACGGGCCTGGCTGACGGCACGCCGGCGTTGTTCCGCGGGCTCGCCCAGCTTCAGGCTGGCGTAGTAGCTCATCGAACGGCCCAGTTCCAGCTGCATCTTCACGTCGGCCATGCGGTGGCGCAGGGCCTGGAAGCTGGCGATCGGCACGTTGAACTGTTTGCGCGTGTTCATGTAGTCGACGGTGATGGCCACCAGCACGTCCATCAGGCCCACGGCCTCGGCGCAGTTGGCGGCGACAGCCACGTCGGCGGCGGTCTGTAGCGTCGCGAAAGCGTTGCTGCTGATCAGCTGCGCCGGCGTCAGCGCCAGGCCCAGCTCGGCGGCACGGGCGCCGTCCTGGGTGGGGAAGCCGCGCAGGCTGGCCGCGCCGCGTTCCACCAGGAACAGGCCGATGCCCGACTCGTCGTCGGTCTTGCCGGAGATCCGCGCGCTGACGATGAAGGCGTCGGCCTCGTCACCGGCCGGGACCAGGGTCTTCACCCCGGTCAGCGCCCAGATGCTGCCTTCCTGGCGCGCACTGGCGTGCACGTGCGCAAGCCGGTAGCGCGAGCGTGCTTCCCAGAGCGCCGGCACCACCAGCACTTCACCGCTGGCCATGCGCGGCAGCCAGGCCGCCTTCAGCACCTCGGGCGCCCCGGCCATCAACACCGGGGCGACGAGCGCGGCTTCGGCAAAAGGTGCGTTCACCAGGCCGCGGCCGAGTTCCTCGCACACCACCATGGCTTCCACGGCGCCAAAGCCCATGCCGCCCTGGGCTTCGGGAATGGCCAGGCCGGTCAGGCCCAGGTCGGCCAGTTCGCCGTAGACGGCGCGGGTGGCGCCCCCGGCCTTGGCCAGCGCATGCCGGCGCGGAAAGCCGAAGCCCTTTTCCACCCAGCGTTGCACGGCGTCTCGCAGCGAGATCTGGTCGTCGGTGAAGTCGAAGTCCATGGTGTCTTTCCTTCCGCTGTGCCGGCCGCTTCAGCCCAGCACCGTCTGCGCGACGATGTTCTTCTGGACTTCGTTGCTGCCGCCGTAGATGCTGGTCTTGCGCATGTTGAAGTAGTTGCCGGCCAGGGGCAGCAGGCTGGCGTCCAGCGCCACGTCGCCCTGCCAGCCGGCTTCCATGGCTTCCCAGATGAAGGGGCGGGCCAGCGGGCCGGCGGCCAGCATCATCAGTTCGGTATACCGCTGCTGGATCTCGCTGCCGCGAATCTTCAGCAGGCCGGCCACGTCCAGGCTCTGCTTGCCGCTCTTTTCGGCCGACAGCACGCGCAGCACCATCATCTCCAGCGCCACCACGTCGACCTCGAGCAGGGCGATCTGGTCGCGGAAGCGGGCGTCGTCATAGACGCCCTCGGCCTTGGCGATGCGCTTCAGGCGTTCCAGCTCACGCTTGGCCCGGTTCACGTCGGCGATGTTGGTGCGCTCGTGCGCCAGCAGGTGCTTGGCATAAGTCCAGCCCTTGTTTTCCTCGCCGATCAGGTTCTCGGCCGGCACTTCCACGTTGTCGAACCAGACCTCGTTGACCTCGGGCTCGCCGTCCAGCAGCACGATGGGGTGCACGCTCACACCCGGGCTCTTCATGTCGATGAGCAGGAAGCTGATGCCGGTCTGCGGCTTGCCGTCGCTGCTGGTGCGCACCAGGCAGAAGATCCACTCGCCATACTGGCCCAGCGTGGTCCAGGTCTTCTGGCCGTTGACGATGTACTTGTCGCCCGTACTCGTCGAAATCCGTTCGGCCTTGCACTTCAGGCTGGCCAGGTCGCTGCCCGCGCCGGGTTCGCTGTAGCCCTGGCTCCACCACACCTCGCCACTGGCAATGCCGGGCAGGAAGCGCTTTTGCTGTTCGGCGTTGCCGAAGGCCATGATGACCGGCGCCACCATCACCGGGCCGAAGGGCACCACGCGTGGCGCCCCGGCCAGCGCGCACTCTTCTTCGAACAGGTGCTTCTGGATGGCGTTCCAGCCGGGGCCGCCGAATTCCTTGGGCCAGCCCCAGCCCAGCCAGCCCTTCTTGCCCAGGATGCGCGCCCAGCGCTGCATGTCGTCGCGGCTCAGGCGCAGCGCATGGTGCACCTTGTGGCTGATGTCGGCGGGCAGATTCTCGGCCACCCATTGCCGGACCTCGCTGCGAAAGGCCAGTTCGTCGGCGGTGAAGTTCAGGTCCATGTTGTCTCCTGCGCGGTGTCTTCGTCGGGTTTTAGCACGATCGTTCTATTCCGCGCTGTCCCTGCTGGGACAAGCCGGATTTGCAGGCGGTCAGCGCAATTCGAGCCGCATCACGTCGTTTTCGCGACGCATCTGGAAGCGACCCAGGAAACTGTTGCCCAGCAGCACATGCGGCATGGCCGCGGGCAGCACCATGGCGTCGACGTTGCTGACTTCGACTTCGCCCACCCGCACCCGCGTCAGCGACACCTGCTGCACCGGCACCATGCCGTTGGCGGTGTGGCTCATGCCCTGGCGGGCGTTGCGCAGGTCCAGGCGCAGACGCTGGGCTTCGCCCTGCGACATGGCCAGCAGGGTGGCGCCGGTGTCCACCATGAACTGCACCGGCATGCCGTTGATGGCGCCACTGGAAATGAAGTGGCCGCCCGGCCCGGCGGTGATGACGATTTCGCGCCCGTTCGACGCTGCCGGCGTTGCGCCGGCCAGCTGTGCCGGGCTCCCGCCCACGCGCAACAGGGCCGTGCGGCCATCGCGTTCGACCAGGGCTTCATCACCCTGCCAGCGCAGCAGCTTCACGCCAGCTGCAGACTGGCCCACCGCCAGCATCTGCGGCTGGCCGTTGATCATCAGCAGCGCCCGTTCGCCCATGCGCCCGGCCAGCACCACGCTGGGGCTGCCCTGGGCCCAGACCCTGCCGCACAAGGCGGCCACCAGACCGCCCATGATCCAGCGGCGACCTGGAGATGTCGTTTTCATGGCCTCAGGCCCGAAAGTTGTCGAAGGACAGGGGCAGGTCGGGCAGTTCCTTGCGCAGCAAGGCCATGGCAGCCTGCAGGTCGTCGCGCTTGGCGCCCGTGACACGCAGCGCGTCGCCCTGGAAGGCGCCCTGCACCTTCAGCTTCGAGGCTTTCAGCGCCGCCTGCATCTTCTTCGCACTTTCGGCGTCGACCCCGCTTTTCACCGGCAGCAGCAGCTTGAGCTTGTCGCCGCCCATTTTCTGTGGCTTGGTCGACAGGTCGAGGAAGCGGATGTCGACGCCGCGCTTGCTCAGCCGGCCCAGCAGCAGGTCTCGAACCTGTTCCAGCTGGAAGTCGCTGTCGGCCCAGAGCACGAGTTCGCGGTCCTTGCTGCTGCGTTCGGTGACTTCCACCGAGGCACAGGAGCCCTTGAAGTCGAAGCGAGTGCCGATTTCCTTGGTCGCCTGGTCGACGGCATTGCGCAGTTCCACCAGGTTGGGTTCTATGACGGCGTCGAAGCTGGGCATGGCAGGGGCGTGGTGACGTGTCGCGGCAAAGGGAATATCCACGAGAATTCTGGCATGTCGCCACCGCCTTCGGCCTTGCAGATTCAACATCGCGCCAGCCTGCGCGAATTCAACACCTTCCGCCTGCCCGCGCTGGCGGCCACCCTGGTGCGCATCGGCCTGGAGGCGGACGTGCGTCGGGTCATCGACCACCCTGAACTGGGCCGGGCGCCGAAGTTCGTGCTGGGCGGCGGCAGCAATGTCGTCTTCACGCGCGACGTGCCCGGGGTGGTGCTCAAGGTCGAGATCATGGGCCGGCGCCTGGTGCGCGAAGACAGCGATGCCTGGATCGTCGAGGCCGGTGCTGGCGAGCCCTGGGCCGACTTCGTCGCCTGGACGCTGGACCAGGGCCTTCCGGGGCTGGAAAACCTGGCGCTGATTCCCGGTTCGGTGGGCGCGTCGCCGGTCCAGAACATCGGAGCCTACGGGGTGGAACTGAAAGACCGCTTCGAAGCGCTGGACGCTGTCGATCTGGTCACAGGGCGCAGCGTCACGCTCACGGCCGCGGAATGCCACTTCGGCTATCGCGACAGCGTCTTCAAGGGGCTGCTGGCGGGCAAGTCGCTGATCACGCGGGTGCGCTTTCGCCTGCCGCGGCCCTGGCAGCCGGCGCTGGGCTATCTGGAACTGGAGCGCAAGATGGCCGAAACCGGCAACAGCGCCCCCGATGCCCGCACTCTTTTCGACTGGATCTGCGCGGTGCGCCGGGCCAAGCTGCCCGACCCCGCCGTCATCGGCAACGCCGGCAGCTTCTTCAAGAACCCGGTGGTCAGTGCCGAGCAGTGCCGCGACATCATCGGCCGAGACCCGGAGATCGTGCATTACCCGCTGCCCGACGGCAGCGTCAAGCTGGCCGCTGGCTGGCTCATCGACGCCTGCGGCTGGAAAGGCAAGACCGTGGGCCATGCCGGCGTCTATGAACGTCAGGCCCTGGTGCTGGTCAACCGCGGTGGCGCCAGCGGTGCCGAGGTGGTGACGCTGGCACGCGCCATCCAGGAAAGCGTTTACGGGCGCTTCGGCATCCGGCTGGAGCCGGAACCCGTCATCGTCTAGAGCGCTGGCGCCTCGTTCACCGCCAGCCCGGCGGCGGCCACGGCCTGCCGGGTCAGGGGCAGCAGTTCCTCGTAACGCTGCACGAGGCGGGCAACTTCATGCGCGGGCAGATGCGCCGCACCTTCGTGCAGCGCCGAGGCGGTGGCGGCCAGCCCCGTCAGGCCCAGGTTCAGGGCCGCACCCTTGGCAGCGTGGGCATTGACCCGCAGCTCCAGGGTCTGCGCGTCGCGCACGGCCGCGCGCAGGCGTTCCACCGTCTGCGGACCCTGGTCCAGGAAGTCGCTGATCATCTGCGCCAGGCGGGGCTGAGGCATGGCCTGCAGGGCCATTTCCAGCGATGCGGCGTCGATCACGGGTCGGCCCAGCGCCTGCGCCGGAAGCAGCGACGCCGAGTCGTCGGGCCCGGCTTCCAGGCCGCTGCCGTGACTGCCGAACAGCCGCCGCAGCGAACTGGCCAGCTTCTGCGGGCTGACCGGCTTGGTCAGGAAGTCGTTCATGCCCGCGACCAGGCAACGGTCGCGGGTCTGTTCGAAGGCGTCGGCCGTCAGCGCCACGATCGGTACTGCCGCAGCCGCCCGGTCGGGCAGCGAGCGAATGGCCTTGGTCGCGCCCAGGCCGTCGAGCAGCGGCATGTGCAAGTCCATCAGCACCAGGTCGAACCGGCGTTCGCGGGCGGCCTGGACGGCTTCCTGGCCGTTGGCGGTGAAGTGGGCCTCATGGCCCAGGTTCTCCAGCAGTGCTGCCAGGTACTGCCGGTTCACAGGATGGTCTTCGGCCACCAGCACTTGCAGCGGCCGTGCCAGACGGGGGTCGTCGCGGCCGGCCTGCGCCGCTGCAGTGTCGGGCAGCGGCACCGCCGTCAGCGGCACGCTGAAATGGAAGCTGCTGCCTTCGCCCGGCTTGCTGCGCACGGTGATGTCGCCGCGCATCAAGCGCGCCAGGTTGCGCGAGATCTCCAACCCCAGCCCAGTGCCCCCGTGGCGGCGCGAAGGCGAACTGTCGCCCTGGCCGTAACGCCTGAACAGCCGGGCCAGGGTCGACGCGTCCATGCCGACACCGGTGTCGGTGACCACGAACTCCAGCGTGGCCGGCTGCCCGCCAGGCGGCACCTGTTCAGGGCTGCCTTCGGCTGCGTGCGTGAACGACGCCTGGCCGACGCGCACGTCCAGCACGACCGCGCCGCGGTCGGAAAACTTGATGGCGTTGGACAGCAGGTTGAACAGCACCTGCTTGACCCGCGTGCCGTCGAGCATCAGCCTTTCAGGAACCCCTGGATCGGCGTTGAAGTGCAGGGCCAGGGCCTTGGCACTGGCCGGGGGGCGCATCAGGGCCTCGACATCCCGCATCAGGTCGCGGATGTCGGTCGGCGCCGGCGACAGGGTCATCCGTCCAGCCTCGAGCTGCGACATGTCCAGGATGTCGTTCAGGATGGCCAGCAGATGGTCTGCAGATTCGGTGGCGGTGCGCAAGTAATCGATCTGGCGCGGGCCCAGGCCGGTTTCCCGCAGCAGCGACAGCATGCCCATCAGGCCATGGAAAGGCGTGCGGATCTCGTGGCTCATGTTGGCCAGGAAGGCGCTCTTGGCTTCGCTGGCGGCCAGAGCCTCGCGCTGCGACTGTCGCAGTTCTGCTGCCAGCACTTCCAGGGTGCGGCGGCGCTCGCGCAGCTGGTTCAGGTGGTGCAGGGCAATCAGTGCAAAAGCCAGCGTCAAGAGGGACAGAGAGATGGTCAGGGCCAGGCTCAGGCTGTTCTGCCGGCGCACCACCTTGGCGCGGGCCTCGACCTGTTCGGCCACCCGTCGCGACGCGTCCAGCGACAGGCGGTGGATGTCGGCGTCCATTGCCGCCAGCTCAGGCCACAGCCTGGCCAGGAATGCCGGGTCGGCCGCTTGTGTCGGGCTGCGGCCCAGGCCGGTATCGGCGCGGGCGATGAAGTCCAGCATGGCCCGGGCGGTGTTCTGGAGCTCGGGGCTCGACTCCAGCAGCTGACGCGGGCGCTCGCCCTGCAGCAGGTTGACCCCGCCGGCCCAGGTGTCGTAGCGCAGTCGCAGCGCCGCTGTGTCGACCCGGTCGGGCGTGTCGATGGCGGCGCGCCAGGTCTCGCGCAGCCTCAGGTACTCGGCTTCGTTCTGGTAGACCGTCAGCACGACGACGTCGTCGCTGGCCTGCACCGCCGCACGCAGCAAGGTGAACTGACGCGCTTGCACCCACACCGCAGCGATCAGCGCCAGGGCCAGCACCAGCCCGACCAGGCCCAGCCAGGTGTACTGCCCCTGGCGCTGGCTCGAAGCTTCAGCGCTGATGGCGTGGCCTTTCACTGCATTTCCGGAAACTTCTCGTTGCGCACTGCTCGATTCTAGGCGCCTGGAGGAGCTGCGGGACCAGGCGCGCCCTGGCCGACGTTCAGCCGCCGCGGAGCATTTCGCCCAGCTCCAGCCCGGTCAGTGACTTGGCGCCGCGGGCCAGCCAGAACATCAGGCCGATCATCATCGCCATCGAGGGCAGGGCGATGACCGGGTAGCTCAGCAGCGTCAGCCTGCCCAGTTCCTGGTTGAAGGCTTCGGTGCCTGCCGGGCTGTTCACCACCCAGCTTGCAAGCAGGTAGTTGGCCACGGCCGAAAAGAAGAAGGTGCAGGCCAGCAGCAGGGTGCCGGTGCGCAGCCGAAGCTCGAAAGGCACGACGTTCTTGCGCAGTTCCAGCGCAGCGTGCACGCGTTCGACATCGAACAGCGTGGGGTTGAACACCAGGACACGGATCAGGGGCGTCTTCGTCCAAAGGGAGCCCAGCACCACCAGCCCGATCAGCCCCGGCACTGCGGCTTCCTTCACCGCCAGCCATTGCGGGTCGAGCTTGAGCAGGCCGATTCCCCCCGTGAGCAGCGTGCTGACGACGCCCAGCACGGCCAGCCAGTTCAGCTTGCGGCGCCTGAGGCCATCCCAGACGCCCCAGCCCACCGGGAAGGCCAGCGCGAGGATCAGCGCGATCACCGGCCCCAGGCGTTCGGCGCCGCTCAGCTGCATCAGCACCACCGCCGGAACGATGATGGTGATGCCGATCTCGAGCAGCGGATTGGGTTTCGGCAGGTCGGGGCTGTGCGTGGACATCGGGGCGGCGGGCAGTCGTTCGGTGACGAGTCAGACCTGAACTGTGCCACGCGTGTGTTTCCGGCGCGTGCGCCCAGCCTTGTGCCGCGGTCGTCCACGACGACGCGCAGCCCGGGTCGCCCCGACAACGGTCCCTGGTCGACAATGCCGGCCTGCCTCATTCATTCCTTTGCCCCGACATGGTCCCACCACCGCCGCTGACCGCCCTCGAAGACCTTCCCAACCAGATGCACGCAGCCGGTTGGGCCGTGCTGTCGGCGGCCTCGCTGCAGGCGCTGTGCGCAACGGCCCCGGCGGCCTGGGCGGGCTGGCTGCCCTTGTGGAACGACCTGCCGCCCGATCCGCACCTGCGCGACGGTGGCGGCTATCGCCAGCGCCGGCATGGCAGTTTCACGGTGGCCGCAGGCCAGGTCACGCCCGGGCCGCGACGCGCGCACTGGCAGCCTGTGGACTACAACGCGCTGCACGGCGGCTATGAACGCTGGTTCGAGGCCCTTCCGCCCGGCCTGGATGCCGACCCCGCCTGGAAGGCGCTGCTGCTGGGCCTGACCCGCGTGGCCGACGCCCTGCGGCCCACGCCTTGCTGGTACGGCGAAGCCCACATGTTCCGCATCGACACCGGTGGCGCCGGAGGCCTGGGCCGGCCCACGCCCGAAGGCGCCCACCGCGATGGCGTCGACCTGGTGGCGGTGATGATGGTGGGCAGGCACAACGTCAAGGGTGGCGAGACCCGCGTGTTCGACGCGCGCGGCCCGCAGGGCATGCGCTTCACGCTGGCCGAGCCCTGGAGCGTGCTGTTGCTGGACGACGAGCGCGTGATCCACGAGACCACGCCGATCCAGGCCCTGCAGCCCGGGGCCCCGGCCTGGCGCGACACGCTGGTGCTGACCCTGCGCCAGGGCGGCTTCCAGGGGCCGTCGGCAACGGCGGCCTGACGATGAGCCACCAGCCTCTTGCCATCGGCCACGACGACGTGGCTGCTGCCGCGGCCCGCCTGCAAGGCCATGCCCATCGCACCCCGGTGCTGACATCGTCCACGCTGGACGCGCTGACCGGCGCACATGTGTTCCTGAAGTGCGAGAACCTGCAGCGCATGGGAGCCTTCAAGTTCCGCGGCGCCTGCAACGCGCTGCTGCAGTTCACGCCAGCGCAGCGGCAGGCCGGTGTCATCGCCTATTCCTCGGGCAACCATGCGCAGGCCATCGCCCTGTCGGCGCGCCTGCTGGGCATGCCCTCGGTCATCGTCATGCCGCAGGATTCGCCGGCCGCCAAGCTGGCCGCCACGCGCGGCTACCAGCAGGGCCAGTCCGCAAGCGAAGTGCTGCTGTACGACCGCTACAGCGAAGACCGCGAAGCCATCGGCCAGCGCATCGCCCGCGAACGCGGCATGACGCTGATTCCGCCCTACGACCACCCGCACGTGATGGCCGGGCAGGGCACCGCCGCGCTGGAACTGCTGGAGCAGACCGCGGCCGGTGGCCCGCTGGACCTGCTGCTGGTGTGCGTGGGCGGTGGCGGGCTGATCTCGGGCTGCGCGGTGGTCGCGCATCACCTGAACCCGGGCATCCGCGTGATCGGCGTCGAACCCGAAGCCGGCAACGACACCCAGCAGAGCCTGGCGCTGGGCCGCATCGTCCACATCGACACGCCCAGGACCATTGCCGACGGTGCTCAGACGCAGCACAGCGGCGTGCTCACCTTCCCCGTCATCCAGCGCCTGGTCGAGCGCATCGTCACGGTGAGCGACGCGCAACTCGTGCAGGCCATGCGCTTTGCTGCCGAACGCATGAAGCAGGTCGTCGAACCCACCGGCGGCCTGGGCCTGGCCGCGCTGCTGGCCGGGGTGGTGCAGGCCCCCGGGCAGCGCGTGGGTGTCATCATCAGCGGCGGCAATGTCGACATCACGCGCTACGCGGCCCTGCTGGCCGACGGCGTTGCCTGAACCCACTTCCACAAGGACCTGCATCCCCATGGCCGACAACGCCACACCCACCCCGCCCTCGTCAGCCGATGCCGAAGCAGCGAAGCGCATGAAGGAACTCGTTGCGCAACTGCTGGCGCGCCCGGCGGCCCAGGCTTTGCAGCAGAGCATCACGCTCGGCGGCCAGGCGATGGACTATGAAGTCCAGGCCGAATTCGTTCCCGTGATGGCTGCTGGCCTGGCCGGTGCTTCTGCCGAGCCCGAAGCCGCCGTGATGGCCACCGCCTACCTGCTCAAGGGCGCCGAAGCCACGAAGCGCCCGCTGTGCTTCGCCTTCAACGGCGGGCCGGGCTCGGCATCGATCTGGCTGCAGTTCGGGGCTTTGGGTCCCAAGCGGGTGGTCGTGCCCGACGACGGCAGCATGGGCCCGCCGCCCTATGCCGTGGAAGACAACCCGCACAGCTGGTTCGAACACTTCGACCTGGTCTTCATCGACCCGCCGCACACCGGCTGGTCGGTTACCGCCAGCGAAGCGGCGCGCAAGCAGATGCTGTCGGTGGACGGCGACGTCGAGGCCCTGGCCGAGGTCATGCGCGCCTGGCTCACGCGCCACCAGCGCTGGGGCTCGCCGCTGTACCTGGCCGGCGAGAGCTACGGCACCACGCGCGGTGCGGCACTGGCCGAGAAGATGCTGGACCTGGGCGCGGTGCTCAGCGGCGTGGTGCTGGTGTCCTGCGCGATGGATCTGCAGAGCCTGGTCTTCGCGCCGGCGAACGACCTGCCCTACAGCCTGTTCCTGCCGGCCTTCGCCAATGTCTCGCAGTACCACGGCCTGCTGCAGGGCCCGCAGGCGGCGTCGTCCGAGGCCGCACGCGCCGCTGCCGAAGCCTTCGTGCAGGACGACTTCATCGCGGCGCTGCAGGCCGGCACGCGGCTGTCCGAGAAGAAGCGCAGTGCCACGGCGCGCCGCGTCGCCGAGCTGACCGGTCTGCCGCGCAGCCTGGTCGAGGAACAGAACCTGCGCATCAGCGACCGTTGCTACTTCACCGAAGCGCTGCGCGCGCGTGGCCGTGTCACCGGCCGGCTCGACGCACGCGCCACCGGCCCGGCCGCGGCGCAGCGCCTGGGCGAGATGGAGTTCGACCCCGGCATCGAGGCCATCGCCGGCCCCTACACGATGGCAGCGCTGGCCTACTTCCGCGGCACGCTGGGGCTGGACCTGCAGCACCGCTACAACGTGCTGTCGTTCGAGGTGAACCGCGCCTGGAACTGGAACCGTGGCGACAGCTCGCGCGCCGGCTTCACCTCGACCACCCCCGAGCTGGCCCGTGCGTTGCGCCGCAGCCCGCACCTGAAGGTGCTGGCGGCCAGCGGTCGCTACGACCTGGGTACGCCCTACAGCGCCAGCGACTGGTCGCTGGCCCAGCTGAACGCCCCGGCCGAGGTGCTGCAGCGCGTGACCCACCGCTATTACGACGCCGGCCACATGATGTACACGCGGCAGGCCGATCTGAAGCAGCTGAAGAACGACCTGGCGGCCTGGATCACGGGCTGACCGCAGCGCGCGCCCGGGCCCGGGCCTCGGGCGCGCCGCAGTTCAGGCGTCGCGCACGTCGCCGATCGGGTTGCTGCCGAAGTCGGGCCGGGCCAGGTAGGCCAGTACCTTCGTGGCGGCGTCTTCGGGCGAGTCGAGCATGCCGCCGCTCTTCAGCGCGGCGAAGCGCGCCTGCTCCGGGAAGGCCTGCGGATCGGCGCTGCGCAACTGCACCTGCATGTCGGTGTCGATGACGCCGGGGGCGAGCGAGACCACCCGCGCCGGGTTGGCCAGCCCGGCCTGTTCCAGTGCAATGGCTCGCGCCAGATGGTCCATGCCGGCTTTCACCGCGCAGTAGCTGGCGCTTCCGGCCATGGCACGGCGTCCCAGGCCCGACGAGATCATCAGCACCCGGCGCGGCACGGTCCAGGCCGCGGTGGCCCGCAGGAAGGCAGCCGTCAGCAGCGTCGGCGCTTCCAGGCCCACGCGCAAGGCGCGCACCAGGTCTTCGCTGCTGCTGCCCTGCAGCGCCGCCGGCGGGCTCAGTGCCGCGGCGTTGTTGATGAGGGTGACCGAGGTCGGCCCCCGCGTGAATTCGTGCTGCAGCCAGGCTTCGAGTCGGGCCGCCACGGGGCTGGCGTCGACCAGGTCCACGGCCCACTGGTCCAGGTCACTGCCTTGCACCACCCACAGGTCGGCGGTGCGGCGCGACAGCGTGAGCAGGCGGTGGCCGCTTTTCAGCAATTGTTCCGCCATGGCGGCGCCCAGGCCGCGTGAAGCGCCGGTGAGGATGGTCAGGTGCATTCGCATAGTTTGCAGCATAGGCACAGGGCGCGCGTGCCGGGTTGCGCCAGAACAAAGACCCTGAGCCGCAACGCTGCCTAGAACGGCGCAGGGCTGCGCCAGATCAAGGGGCGCTCGTCGGCCGGGTGCCGGAACGAGAGCTCGCAGCTGTGCAGCAGCAAGCGGCTGCCGCGCTGCGGCGCCGGCGCGTAGAGCGTGTCGCCGCAGATGGGGTGGCCGACATGGGCCAGGTGCACGCGCAGCTGGTGGGTGCGTCCGGTCACGGGCTGCAGGCGCAGGCGTGTGCAGCCCGGGGGCGCAGGCCCGTCCAGCCGCTGCCAGCGGGTCAGGGCAGGGCGGCCGGCTTCGGCGTCGACCTTCTGCTTCGGGCGTTGCGGCCAGTCGGCGGCCAGCGGCGCGTCGATCTCGCCCTGGCTGGGCTGCGGCAGGCCTTCGACCACGGCCTCGTAGACCTTCCCGACCTGGCGCTGCTCGAAGGCCCGGCCCAGCGCCCGCTGCGCGGCCAGGCCGCGTGCAAACACCATCAGCCCGCTGGTGGCCTGGTCCAGTCGGTGCACGACCCGGGCGTCGGCATGCAAGGCCTGCACCCGCGTGGCCAGGTTGTTGCGGCCGGCTTCGCCCTTGCCGGGCACGGCCAGCAGTCCGGCCGGCTTGTCGACGACGATGAGGTGCTCGTCGACATGCAGCAGCCACGGGCCCACGCCGGCGGGGTCGGCGAGCTGGGCGCGGTGGGCATGTGGGGCGGGGCACGGGCTGGGCGGGTTGCTCATCTCGCGCCGAGCATATCGGCTCGTCATCCATCGGAAGGGTTGACGGCGACGCAGTGCCGGGCGCACAGTTCGTGGTGTCTGCTGGTGTCTTTGCCGGCCGAACCCAAGCCCAACACGCAGGAGGCCGCCATGGATGCCCGCACCACCGCCCCCCTGTCGGCCTGCCACCAGCCGCTGCGCGCTTCCAGCGTGCGCTAGGCCACCCCGGCCACCGAACCGCCGCTGCGCCTGACGCCGCGGCCGACATACAAGCCCCCGCTTTCGGGCCCTGCCGGCTGTGCCGCAGGGCCCGCCATATGTCTTGTACGGAGCCTTCCCATCTTGGAACTTTCCTTCCTGGCCCAGCCGCGGCTGGCCGCCATCGGGCTCGTGCCCGCCATCGCCCACCAGGCTGCTGCCCTGGTGAATTCACTGAATCTTCCCGAAGTCCCCGGCGTCGCCCCGCTGCTGCTGCGCGTGTGCGAGGTGCAACGCGAAGGCCTGCAGCTGCACGACGGCGTGCAGACGCAGCGCGCCCGGGCATTGCCGGCCTTGCTGCAGCGGCTCCAGGCCGAGGCCGACGCCATCGCCGTGGGCGACTGGGTGCTGGCCAGCCACAACGCCCTGGGCGAATGCTGGGTGCATGCGCGGGTGCCGCCGCTGAACCAGCTGGCGCGGCGCCTGCACGACGGCCGCGACAAGGTCGAACGTGTCGTCATCGTCAGCAACGTCGACACCGCGCTGCTGGTGATGGGCCTGGACCACGACTTCAACCTGCGCCGGCTGGATCGTTACCTGGCCCTGGTGCGCATGGCCGGCGTGCAGCCGCTGGTGGTGCTGAGCAAGGCCGACCTGTGCACCGACACCGCACAGCGCCTGCAGCAGGTGCGCGCGTTGCTGCCTGCGGGCTGCCAAGCGCTGGCGCTGAACGCGCTGGGCGACGAACCGCTGCAGCAGCTGGCGCCCTGGCTGTTGCCGGCCAGTACCCTGGTGCTGCTGGGCAGCAGCGGTGCCGGCAAGAGCACGCTGACCAACGCGCTGCTGGGCCACGCGGCGCAGTCGACCGGGCCCAACCGCGCCGGCGACAGCCGCGGCCGCCACACCACCACCACACGCACCCTGCACCCGCTGCCCGGCGGCGCCTGCCTGATCGACACCCCCGGGCTGCGCACCCTGCGGCTGGACGGCGACGCCGAAGCCCTGGACGCCGTGTTCGACGACGTGCAGCGACTGGCCAGCGCCTGCCGCTTCCGCGACTGCCGACACCAGGCCGAACCCGGCTGCGCGGTACGCGAAGGCGTGCCGGGCGAACGCCTGCGCAACTACCAGAAGCTGCAGCGCGAGGCCCGGCGCGACACGCTCACGGCGCTGGAGCGCAAGGCGCAGTTGTCGGAATGGAAGGTGCGCAGCAAGGCGGCCAAGGCGCGCGACCATACCAAGCGGGGTTGAGGGCGGCGCTGGCCGCGTGGCGTCAGTGCGGCGGGCCCGGCGGCGCGTGCCCCGGCCCGGCTGGCAGGGCGACGGTCGTCACGCCGGCCTGCGCCTGCTGCGGCACCAGTTCGTCGCGCTGCGCCAGCGCCGGGAACAGGCGCAGCCACAGCCCGGCCACCAGCAGAGTGCCCACAGCGCCCAGCAACACCGAGCCCACCGGGCCCAGCAGGGCCGCGGTGGCGCCCGACTCGAATTCACCCAGCTGGTTCGAAGCCCCGATGAACACCGAGTTCACGGCGCTCACGCGGCCGCGCATCTCGTCGGGCGTTTCCAGCTGCACCAGGGTCGAGCGGATCACCACGCTGACCATGTCGGCCGCGCCGCTGACGGCCAGCGCCGCCAGCGACAGCCACAGCGTGGTCGACAGGCCGAACACCAGCATTGCCAGCCCGAACACCGCCACCGCGCCCAGCAGCAGATGGCCCGTGCGCCGCCGCACCGGCCAACGCGCCAGCAGCAAAGACACGGTCAGGGCCCCTACGGCCGGTGCGGCGCGCAGCAGGCCCAGGCCCCAGGGCCCCACCTGCAGGATGTCCTTGGCGAAGATCGGCAGCAGCGCCGTGGCCCCGCCCAGCAGCACCGCGAACAGGTCGAGCGACACCGCGCCCAGGATCACCTTGTTGTGGCGGATGAAGTGCACCCCGGCCAGCACCGTGGCCCAGCTGGCAGGTTCCTGGCTGCGCGGCGCCTGGGTGTAGCGGATCAGCGCCGCCAGCACGCTGGCCAGCAGGAACAGCAGCGCACACACGGCATAGGTGGCCGAAGCGCCGGCCACGTAGATGAAGCCGCCCAGGGCCGGCCCGGCGATGATGGCGCCCTGCATGCCGGCCGAACTGAAGGCCAGCGCGCGCGGCAACATCGCCGCCGGCACCAGGCTGGGCGTCAGCGCCTGCTGCGCCGGCATCTGGAAAGCGCGCACGGCACCCAGCACCAGCGAAATCCACAGCAGCAGTTCACGTTCTGCCCAGGCCCCCTGGCTGGCCGACCACAACACCGCCGACACCCCCACCTGCACCGCCATGCAGGCCGCGACGATGCGCGCGCGGTGGTGCCGGTCGATCACATGGCCGGCCCACAGCGCCAGCAGCAGGGCCGGTGCGAACTGCAGCAGGCCCACCAGGCCCAGGTCCCAGGCCGAACCGGTCAGGTCGTACATCTGCCAGCCCACTGCCACCATCAGCATCTGGCTGGCTGCTGTGCTGGCCAGGCGCGCAAACCACAGCAGCATGAAGGCGCGCTGGGCAAACAGGGAATCGGACATCGGCGCGATTGTCTGCTGGCATCTGCCGGCGGCCGCCGGGGCGTGCCGGGCTCCCCTGGGGTCGGCCGGGCCTGTCGCCCAGGCGTCACGGCGCCTGCGGGTAAGGCAGGATGACGGGGCGGGCCGCAACCGGTACACCCACAGGCTGTCCACCCGCAACCCGGAGCCCGCCGTTGGCCGCCATCGACACCCGCCCCCATGCCGCCGCCTGGCCTGCACGCCTGCCGCGTGACCTGGTCGTGCCCGAGACCACGCTCTGGTTCAACCTGGAAGTTACCGCACGCCGCTATCCCCACAAGGCTGCCTACGTGTTCTTCGGGCGTGAACTCAGCTACCGTGAACTGCACCGCCAGGCCGAGGTCCTGGCCGGCTGGCTGCAGGCCCAGGGCGTGCAGCGCGGCGACCGCGTGGCGCTGTTCATGCAGAACTGCCCGCAGTTCGTGGTGGCCTTCTATGCCGTGCAGCGCGCCGACGCGGTGGTCGTGCCGGTGAACCCGATGAACCGCGCCGATGAGTTCGGCCACTACATCACCGACCCCGAAACGAAAGTCGTCGTCACCACCGCCGACCTGGCCGCCATCGTCGCCCAGGCCGATGCCGCGCTGCCGCCGGCCCAGCGCCTGAAGCGCGTGCTCGTCACCCGCTTTGCCGACGCCCTGCCCGAAGGCGAGATCGCCCCGGCCGAAGCGCCGTCACCGGCCGTGCTGGCCTGGCTGCAGGCCGAACACCCGCTGCCCGAAGTCAGCGGCGGCGCCGTGCATTGGCAAGATGCGCTGGGCGCCGCACTGCAGGCCCCGCCGCCCCAGGCCCAGCCCGACGACATGGCCCTGCTGCCCTACACCAGCGGCACCACCGGCCTGCCCAAGGGCTGCATCCACAGCCACCGCACGCTGATGCCCAACGTCGTCGGCGGTGCGCTCTGGGGCTGGGTCAGCGCCGAGAGCGTGTCACTCGGCGTGGTGCCGATGTTCCACATCACCGGCATGCTCTACGGCGTGCTGGCCCCGGTGTTCCACGGCTGCACCGTGGTGCTGATGCCGCGCTGGGACCGTGAACTGGCCGGACGCCTGATCTCGGGCCACCAGGTCACGCACTGGACCTGCATTCCCACGATGATCATCGACCTGTTCGGCAGCCCGAACTACAAGAGCTTCGACCTGACCAGCCTGCGCTACCTGTCGGGCGGCGGTGCAGCCATGCCACAGGCCGTGGCAGAACGCCTGCGGACGGAATTCGGCCTGACCTTCGCCGAAGGCTACGGCCTGACCGAAACCGCCGCGCCCAGCCACGCCAACCCGCCAGAGCGGGCCAAGCTGCAATGCCTGGGCATCCCGCTGTTCGGCACCGACAGCCGCGTCATCGACCCCGACACACTGGCAGAAGTGCCGAACGGCGAAACCGGCGAAATCGTCACCCACGGACCGATGGTCTTCAAGGGCTACTGGCGCCACCCCGAGGCCACGCGCGCGGCCTTCGTCAGCATCGACGGCAAGCCCTTCTTCCGCACCGGCGACCTGGGCCGGCGCGACGACGAGGGCTACTTCTTCATCACCGACCGCCTGAAGCGCATGATCAACGCCAGCGGCTACAAGGTCTGGCCCAGCGAGGTGGAATTGCTGCTGTTCAAGTGCCCGCTGGTGCAGGAGGCCTGCGTGATCGCCAGCCGCGACGACTACCGCGGCGAAACCGTGAAGGCCGTGGTGGTGCTGCGCACCGAAGTGCGCGACAGCGCCAGGCCGCAGGACATCATCGACTGGGCACGCGAACACATGGCCGCCTACAAGGTGCCACGCATCGTGGAATTCGCCGATCAACTGCCCAAGAGCGGGTCGGGCAAGGTGATGTGGCGGCTGCTGCAGGACGCCGAGAAGCAGGCGCGGGCGGTGGGCTAGTCAAGCGGCTCGGCCGACGCGAGCATGGATGAGAGCATCAGACGATGATAGATTTGATGCTCATTCGAAACAGGCAGCGGCCATGCGAACCACCATCACCCTCGACGAAGCCTTGTTGGCCAAGGCCACCCAACTGGCCGGTGGGATGGACCGCTCTGCCGTGTTGGCCGAGGCGCTTCGCGCCCTGATCGAACGCGAAAGCGCCCGCCGACTGGCCAGGCTCGGTGGCTCACAACCCCGGCTGGAGGCTGCGCCGCGCAGGCGACCTGGCGGCGCCAAGTGATCCTGGTCGACACCTCGGTGTGGGTGGACCACCTGCGCGCTGGCGACGTCCAGCTCGCCGGTTTGCTCGAACGGGCACAGGTCTTGATGCACCCGTTTGTCGTGGGCGAGATCGCCTGTGGAAACCTCGCCGACCGGCAAAGGGTTCTGGAACTGTTGCAGGACTTGCCCGCTGCATCGGTGGCCGAACCCGGCGAAGTGCTGGCCTTCATCGACCGGCGCGAATTGCATGGCCGGGGCATCTGATATGTCGATGTCCACCTGCTGGCCGCGGTGGCCTTGACCGGGCAAAGCCTGCTGTGGACGCGTGACAAGCGGCTGCTGTTGGCCGCGCAGGCGCTGGGCTGTGCTTTTCAGGACGCCAACGCACACTGACCTTTGCAGCGGCAGGGGCTCACACCCAGGCCAACGCCAACGCTAGACCAGCGCCTGCCCGCTTTGCAGCCGCTGGGCGGCCGCCACCAGCGCGGTGAAGCCACATGGCTGGGCGATGCCCAGGGCCGCCAGCCGGGCCTGTTCGGCGGCTTTGCGCCGGCTGCTCGCGGCCGGGTCGGCACCGGTCACACGCGCATTGGCTGCGGCCAGGTGCAGCGTGGCCTGCAGCAGCAGTGCCTCGGCCTCCGCTTCGGCCAGGCCGGTGGCAGCGGCCAGGGTCTGCATCTGAGCGGCGGCTTCCGCGGCCTGCACGGTCTGACCGGCGGCCTGCGCCATCAAGGCCCGCACATGGGCCCAGCGCGTGTGCACCAGCGGATGCTGGCTGCGGGTACTGGCGTCCTGCAGCCGCTGTGCATGCACCTGAGCCTTCCCGCCCAGGGCCAGCGCCAGCCGCACTTCCACCCAGGCCCATTGCGACACGCGCATCGGTTCCGCGCAGGTCTGCAGCCAGCCGCGCGCTGTTCCCAGGGCGGCTTCGGCCGCATCCAGGCGGCCCTGCTGCAGGTGCAGCCGGGCCAGGCGCACCCAGGCTTCGGCTTCGAAACCGGGCGAGGCCTGCGCCCGGGCCAGATCGACCGCGTTCAGCAGCGCGGCGCTGGCCTCGGCGTCGCGGCCGGCACTGGCCAGCACCAGGCCCAGCACCAGCAGCGACAGGGTTTCGGTGTGCGCCACCCCGGCCCAGTACCGCAGCGAGTCGCGCGCCCGGGCTTCGGCTTCCTGCAGCCGGCCCAGGGTCTGCAGCATCACGGCCAGGTCATTGTCGATGGTCAGGCCACTGCGGTATTCGGGGAAGCGCTGCAAAAGTTCGCCCAGCACCGCCGCGGCGTTGCGCACGTCGCCGCTGAACCAGTGGATCTGGCCTTCGAAGCTGAGCACCTGCGGCCGCTGTGGCGACGCTGCGCGCAGTTCGCCCAGATAACGCCAGCAGGCCGGAATGTCGGGCGTGCGCATGGCCAGCTCGATCAGTACTTCCAGCGCGTCGATGCGGTCGCTGTCAGGCAAGGCCGGCAGCAGGGCCGTGAGGCGGCAGGCGTGGGTCTGCGCGGTGGGCAGGTTGCCGCTGAAGACGGCGTTGTCCACCAGCGCCGCCAGCGCCCGCGCCTCGATGTGCTGCCGCTGACGGCCTTCGGGCAGGGCCGCCACCTGGGCCAGCACGGCTTCGACGCGCGTGCGGCTGGCCTGCAGGTCGTCGAAGAAGTCGGCCGCGGCCAGTTCCAGGCGGGCCTGCAGGGCCAGGAAGACGTCCTCGCTGGCGTTCTGGATGCGCTGCCAGGCCTGGCGCGCGGTTTCGAATTCGCCGCGCGCCTTCAGCTGCCGCGCCGCCAGGTGCCACCAGGGCCAGGCCTGTTCGGGGCAGCCCGCGGCCTGCCAGTGGCGCGCCACGCCCAAGGGGTCGGCGCCGCGCTGGGTGCCCAGCCACTGCGCCACCGCGCGGTGGAAGCGCGCGGCCTGCTCGGCCGACACGCCGGCCTGCAGCGACTGGCGCACCAGGTCGTGCCGGCATTGCACGCGGCCGTCGGGCTGTTGCAGCAGCAGCCGTGCAGCCACGCCGGCCTGCAAGGCCGTGGCGGCGGCTTCTTCGTCCAGCAGGGCGGCGCCGGCCAGCGCAGCCAGGGGCAGGGGCTCGCCGGCCACGGCAGCGGCTGCGGCCAGCTGCCGGGCCGGCGACGGCAGCTGGGCTGCCACGTTCTGCAGCAGCTGTTGCACCCGCTGCGGCGGTGGCGCGCCGGCCGGCGGCTCGCGGCCGGGGCTGCACTTCAGGCATTCCACTGCGATGAAGGGGTTGCCGCCGCTGGCCGCCACCAGCCGCCGCCAAGGTCCAGGGCCTTCGGCTTCGGGTGGCAGCAGTTCCGGGTGGCGCTGGCCCAGGGCGCGGGCCAGGGCGGCGGGGTCCATCCCGTCCAGTGCCACTTCGGCCAGCAGCCCGCGCTGGCGCAGGGGCTGCAGCAGCAGCTCGACCGGGGCCGAAGCGTCCCAGGGGCGGGCGGTGGCCAGCCAGCGCGTGCGGCCGCGGTGGGCCAGCAAGGCCAGCCAGTCCAGTGTGGGCGGGTCGCACCAGGGCAGGTCGTCGACGATCAGCAGCCCGCCCAGGGCTTCCACGGCCAGTGCCATGGCCTCGGCAAGCCGGGTGCGGGCGGCGGTGGCCTCCAGCGGCGGCGGCGGCGCCTCGGGCATCAGCTCGGGCAGCAGTCGGGCCAGGTCCAGCCGGTGCGCAGCCAAGCTGGAGCTCGGGTCGGCTGCCATCTGCTGGCGCAGGCTCTGCCAGTTGGCGCGCAGCAGTTCCGACACCGCACGGTACGGCAGGGCCTGCAGCATTTCCTGCCCCTGCAGCCACAGCGCACCGGGCAGTGCGTGGCGGGCCAGGGTGGTCTTGCCCATGCCGGCTTCGCCCACCAGCACGATGGCTGGCTGGCTGCCCTGCAGCAATGCCTGCAGGCGTGTCAGGTCGGCCTCGCGGCCGGGAAGTGGTCGGGCTGGCATGCTGCTGGCAATGGCTGCGCCCGGGGCGGGGGCCGGCGCCTGCCCTTCGTTGCGCCGGCAAGCGGCGGCGCGGCGCGCCAGCGTGGCCTCGATCCAGCCGTCGAAGCCTTCGCTGTCGCCCTCACGCAGGCGGTAGCCGGTCAGGAAGTCGTCCAGCAGGGCCAGGCCGCCCGGCGCCTCCAGGCGCTGCAGGTCGGTGGGCAGGGCCAGGCGCAGCCGGCTGCGTTCGGCCTGCAGTGCGCTGGCCACGCCCCAGGTGGATAGCACCTGGCGGCTGCGGTGCAGGGTCATTCGCAGGCGGCGAAAGGCTTCGTCGGGCGGGGCTTCAGGCCAGAAGGTGGTGGCAACGAACTCGCGGTCCAGCCAGTCGCCGCGTTCGGCCAACACCAACGTCAGTGCGCCGGGCAGCGTCATCGGCAAGGGGCTCGGGTTGCCGTCGGGCGGGTGCCAGGAAGGGTGGCCAAGGAACTTCAGCATGTTGGCCCTTGAGTTGTCGGGTTTCTGCAGCACGCAGTCTGCACGTGGCCGGGGCCTTCGCCCCACTGGGGGCTTTGGTGTCAAACCCGATTTGGCGGCTGTCGACGGCGCCGGGCCCCTGAAAGCGGGAGGTTATATCCCCAGGCTTGGGGATGGAAGGGCCGGTGTCGGTCGACTCCCTGCGATTGAGCGCCCCATTGAAACGGAGCTGAAACGCTGCGCTTCCTAAAGTGGTTTCGTGCCTTTCCAGCCCGGTGTTGCACCCGGTTTCGACGGGCGCAGCCAGCAGGCACCGGCCCAACTTGAAGGATGACCATGCACCGCCTCTTCAGCCCCTCCATCCCGGCCTCTACGCCCCCGCTGCCGCATGCGCGCGCCGGGCGCTCCGCACGAAACGTATTGTTTCACCTGAGCCCGCTGGCCCTGGCCAGTGCGCTGCTGCTGGCCCCAGAGGGTTCAGGGGCCCAAACCGTGGTCTTCGGCGGCCCCGGCACCCTCTGGGACCAGACCGCGAACTGGGTGGGCGGCGTGGCCCCCGGGCCGCTGGACACCGCAGAACTGGGCAGCTTTTCCACCGCGGTGCGGCAGAACACGACGGTGCGCCGGTTCAACGGGCTGCCCGCGGGCCTGCTCACCCTGACGGGCGGCACGCTGTCGTTCAGCGAGGCTTCCAGCATCGGCCGCTTCGTGCACACCAGCGGCACGCTGTCCAGCAATGCCGCGCTCGTGGCCAGCGGCGCCAGCCAGCTGAGCGGCGTGATGACGGGCAGCGGCAGCGCCAGCTTCCAGGCAGCGCTGTCGATCAACAACCTGGCGCTGGCAGGCGGCTACCGCGTCGTCGCCCAGGGTGCCACCAGCCTGCTGGGCAGCCCCAGCTTGGCCGGTGGGTCTCGGCTGGACAACGAAGGCAGCTTCACGGTCGACGTGGCCAGCGGTTCGCGCACGGTCGCTGCGGGGGTGGGCAGCGGCAGCTTCGCCAACAGCGGCACGCTCACGAAAAGCGGCAACGGCCTGCTGCAGATCAATGTGCCGTATGCGCAGACGGCCGGTGGCAGCACCCAGGTGGATGCCGGCCGCTTGCTGTTCGGCGGCGGTGGCGTGTTCGATGGCAACTTCGGTGTGGCCAACGGCGCACGGCTGGAGTTCCGCGCCAGCACGCTGACCCTGGACAACCGCTTCAACCTGGCCGCCGGTGCCTTCCTGGGTGTAGGTTCCGGCTCTGTGGTGACGGTGGCATCGCCCTTCAGTTCACCGGGCGGCGTGAACCTCGAACTGGGCGGAACGCTGAACGTGAACGCAGCCACGACCCTGGGGGCCCTGGCCAAGGACGGCGGCACCTTCGGCGGCAGCGGTGCGGTCACCGTGGCCGGGCCGTCAGTCATTGCCGGCGCCTTCAGCGGCAGCGGCAGTGCCACTTTTCAGGACAGCCTGACGATCAACAACATGAGCCTGGCGGGCGGCTACCGCATCGTGGCCCAGGGCCCGACCAGCCTGCTCCAGGGTCTCTCGCTGTCGAACGGGTCGCGGCTGGAAAACGCCGGCACGATGACGATCAACCCGTCGTTCGCCTTCTTCGTCACCGGGGGTACGGGTGGTGGTGCCTTTGCCAACAGCGGCACCGTCACGCACGGAGGTACCTCGACCCTGGTGCTCAGCGTGCCGTATCTGCAGGCCGCCAGCGGCATCACCAACGTGAACAGCGGCACCATGCAGATCACCGCCGGCGGCAGCGTGCTCGACGGCCGCTTCAACGTGGCCAGCGGCGGGGTGCTGCTGATCACGAACAACAGCTTCACGCTGAACGACAGGTTCAACCTGGCCGAAGGCGGCGTGCTGCGCATCACCGGCGGCACGGCCACGGTGGCTGAACCCTTCAGCACCGCAGGTGTCCTGGAGATGACGGGCGGCACCCTGAACGTCAACGCCCCCAGCACGCTGGCGGTGCTGCAGAAGCCCTTCTTCGGCGACTTCGGCGGCAGCGGCGCCGTCACCGTGACCGGGCCCTCGGCAATCGGCGGCAACGTCAGCGGCAGCGGCAGCACCACCTTCGAAGACGCGCTCACCATCGATGGGCTCGCTCTGCAGGGCAGCTATCGACTGGTGTCCCAGGGTATCGCCAATTTGCTGAGCAGGAACAGCGCGTGGAGCGCCGGCACGCGGCTGGAGAACGCCGGCCTGATGACGAACAACGCCACGACGGCCTGGAGCATCAGCCGCAACGGCAGCGGCGCGGCCGATTTCGTCAACAGCGGCACCTTCGTCAAGGAAGGCGCCGCGCTGATGAACCTCAACCCGGGCGTGCTGGCCACCAACACCGGCACGCTGCGGGTGACGGCAGGGGCCCTGCGCCTGGGCGGCGGCCTGTCGAACTTCGCGGGCACCACGCTCAGCGGAGGCGGCTTCGAAGTGATCGGCGACGCCACGCTCAGCTTCGCCGCGGCCGACGTGCAGACGCTGGATGCCGCGCTGCTGCTGGACGGGCCGGGCTCGCAGTTCATCAATTCCGGCAGCGGCGCCGACGCGCTGGCCAACCTGGCTGCCAGCACCGCGGCCGGCAGCCTGACGCTGCGCAACGGCCGCAGCCTGGCCACCCCGGGCGCCTTCAACAACGCTGGCAGCACCACGCTGGGCACGGGCAGCAGCTTCACCGCCGGCGGCAGCGGCTTCGCCAACGCCGCCGGCGGCAGCCTGCTGATGGAAGGTGGCAGCCTGGCCACCAGCGCCGGCACCGGCACGCTGGCCAATGCCGGCACGGTGTCGGGCTTCGGCACCCTGGCCGCGGCCGTGAACAACAGCGGCACCGTGTTGGCCACGGGTGGCGTGCTGAACGCCAATGGCGGCATCACCGGGGCCACGGGCAGGCTGCAGGTGGCCCCGGGCGCCACACTGAACCTGGCCGCCGCCACGGCCCCGGGCAGCACCGGCGCGCTGGTGCTGCAAGGCAGCCTGGCGCTGGGCGCGCAGAACCTGGTGGTGGCCGGCGACTACAGCAACACCGGCTTCGGCACCGGCAATGCCTTCGATGCGCGTGCCGGCGTCACCGGCAGCGGCCAGATCATCGGCAGCGGCGCCGTGCTGGCGCTGGGCGGCCAGGCCTCCCCGGCTGGGGCCAATGCCTGGGTGCTGGACTTCGGCACCGTGCGCGGCGGCAGCAGCGCCACGCGCAGCTTCACCGTGCAGAACGCCGGCAGCGCGGGTGCGGCCAGCCTGCGCACGGCGCTGCAGACGGCGGCCAACGGCGCGGCCGTCAGCGACGCGCGGCTGTCGGGCACGGCCCTGGTGGCCGGCAACCTGGCGCTGCTGGCGGCCGGCAGCGCCAGCGACAGCTTTGTCGCCACGCTGGCCGGCGTCAGCACGGGCGGCGCGCTGACCGGCCAGGTGCTGGCCGTGGCCGGCAACTTCGCCAACACCCTCGTGCAGACGCTGGCGCTGCAGGGCTTCAGCACCGTGCTGGCCAGCGGCGCGGCCAGCCCGGCCGGGCCGCTGAATTTGGGTAACTTCCGGGTCGGCATCTCACCCGCGCCCTCCAGCAATCTGGCCATCAACAACCTCGCCAGCGGCCCCGGTGCCGAACAACTACGCCTGGGCCCGCTGCAGACCAGCGGGAACTTCAGCGCCATCAACAACCTGGGCGGCAGCAGCGTCGCACCCGGTGCGAGCGTGGCCGATGCCGTGCGCGTGGCCTCGGCGGCCGGCGTGGCCGGGCCGAATGCGGGTGCGGTGACCCTGCAGTTCACCTCGAACGGGCAGGCTTTCGCCCCCGGCTTCACCGACCTGGCGGTGAACCAGCAGACCGTACAGTTGAACGCCACCGGCTTCAGGCTGGCCAACCCCACGCTGGCCACACCCAACCCGGTGCTGCTGCCGAACCAGCGCGTGGGCGGCAGCTTGACGCAGGCCCTGACGCTGGCCAACAACCTGCCGGCCGACGGCTTCAGCGAAAGCCTGAACGCCAGCATCAGCGCCAGTGGCCAGGCCACGGCCGGCGGCAGCTTCAACCTGCTGGCGGCGGGCGCCAGCAGCAGCGCGCTGTTCGTCGGCGTGGACACCAGCAGCGCCGGCCAGCGCAGTGGGGTGGCTACGGTGGCGCTGGCCTCCGACGGGACCGGCAGCAGCGGCTTTGCCGCGCTGGCCGTGGGCAGCCAAACCGTGAACGTGAGTGGCGACGTCTACCGCCTGGCCGTGCCGCAGCTGGGCACGAGCCTGGGCTTGCTGGCCGCGCGTGTGGGCGATGTGCAACCGGTGGCGACACTGGCGGTGGCCAACGCCGGCCCCGATGCCTTCACCGAAAGGCTGAACGCATCGTTCGGCAGCGTGCCTGCCGGCTTCACCAGCGGCCCGGCCCTGTTGGGTGTGGCGCCGGGCGCCAGCGGCAACCTGACACTGGCCCTGGCCACCGGCACCGCCGGCAACTTCGGCGGCAATGCGCAGACTCTGCTGGTGAGCAGCGGCGCCGGCACCACCGGCGCCCCCGACGCGCCGCTGCCCGCCGCCAAAGTGGCGGTGCAGGGCAGGGTGTACGCGCCTGCGGTGCCCGCGGTGCCGCTGACCGTGGTCGACTTCGGCATCGTGCGCATGGGCGACAGCGTGGCGGCCCGCAGCGTGGCGGTGGGCAACACCGCCAGCGGCGCCTTGACCGACAGCCTGCGTGCCGAGATCAGCAGCGGCAGCGCCGCCTTCACCGCCGCCGGCAGCGCGCTGGTGCCGGCCGGCCAGACCAACGCCAGTGCCTTGACCGTGACGCTGGACACCGGCACCGCGGGGGCGTTTTCGGGCAGCGGCCAGCTGGGCCTGGCCAGCGTCAACCCCGACCTGGCCGACCGCACCCTGGCGGCCCAGCCGATCGGCTTCGCGGCCCAGGTGAACAACCTGGCCGCCCCGGTGTTCACCGCCAGCGGCGCCACCCTGAGCGGCGGCGGGCTGAACTACACGCTGGACTTCGGCAGCTTCACCGAAGGCACCGGCGCAGTGCAGGCCACCCTGCAGCTGGCCAACTTGGTGGCTGGCCCGGCCGACAACCTGTCGGGCAGCTGGGCCCTGGATGGCCTGGGCACCCCGTTCGCCGCCAGTGGCTTCAACAGCTTCGCCAACCTGGCGCCGGGCGGGCAGGTCGGCGGCCTGCTCGTCAGCCTGGGCGATGTCCAGCTGGGCAGCTTCAGCGGAAGCATCCGGCTGGCCTCGTTCAGCGTGAACGGTGTCGGCCCCGACCTGGCCCTGGGCGATGTCGTCATCAACCTGCAGGGGCAGGTGGTGGCGGTGCCGGAACCCTCGACCTACGCCTTGTTCCTGGGGGGTCTGGCCTTGTTGCTGCTCAGCCGAAGGCGCCTGCAGCAGCAGCGACACGACGCGGGTGTTTCCGAGTTCCTGTCCAGGTGATGTGATGCAAAAACATGAATCCCTTCGTTCGAACCGCGTCGGCTTGACGTGCTTCCGGGCGACCTGTCTCGCGTCGTGTTTAGCCATCGGCCTGGCCGGCGCTGCCGGCACGGCCACGGCGGCCATCGTCACCTGGAACAACCCGGGCACCGGCGACTGGTTCGCGGCCGGCAACTGGTCGGGCGGTGTGCCCGGCAGGGGCGACGATGCCCGGGTCAACAACGGCGGTGAAGTCCTCAACACCGGCGGACCGGCCGCGCAGGCGCAGACCCTGCGCGTCGGCGTCAATGCGGCCGCGCCCGGTGTCACGGGCGCACGCGGCACGGTGCGGCTGGGCGCGGCGGGCTTGCAACTGGGCCCGCAGTTGCTGGTGGGCTTCAGCCTGGACAACAGCGCTTCGCCTTCGCCTTTCCTGGCCGAAGGGCTGCTGACGGTGGCCGGTGCCTTGCGCCTGGAGCCGCAACCGGGCTTCAGTGGCAGCCTGCTGAACGTGGGCGTGGCGCAAGGCGGCGTTGCGCTGGGGCAGGTGCGGGTCGGGTCGCTCGACACCACGGCCGGCCCGGTGGGCAACCTGAAGGTGGGTGATGCCGAGCGCGGCCGGGCCGATGGCCTGCTGCAAAGTGCCTGCGGCCAACTGCAGGTGGTGGGCGAGGCCGTGGTGGGCCGTGCCCACAGCGACACGGGCGCGGCTGCCGTCGGCCGGGTGGTGCTGAACCACGCGATGACGGCCGGGCCCTTGGGGGCGGTGTTGGCTGTGGGCACGCTCACCGGCGGCGGCATCGCTGGCCTGGGCACCGGCCGCGCCGACGGCAGCCTCATGGCCACGGCGCTGGACAGCTTCGAGTCCATCGCCATCGGCCGCAGCACCGTGCACCGGGCTGTGGACGCTGCAGCCACGGCGCAATTGACGGTGGGCGCGGGGGGCATCCGGCGCGCCACCGTGGGCGGCAGCTTCACCGTCGGCGAGGCCGTGGGGTCCAGCAACAACGGCCAGATCTTCGGCGCGGCCAGTGCCACGGGCCGAGCCACGGTGGGGGGCGACATCCTCGGCTACGCCACCGTCAACGTCGGTCGTGTGCTGTCCAGCGGCGTGGCCGACGGCAGTCTGGCCTTGAACGGCGGCGCGCTGCAGACGCAGACCCTGCGTGTGGGCGTGGTGCAAGGCAACGGCCAGGCGAGCGTGGTCGACGGGCGGGCGAATGCCCAGGGCTTGCTGCAGCTCACCGATGCCAGCGCCAGCCTGGCCACGGCCCAGGTCGGCGCCGTCGTCAACGCCAACACCGGTGTCGCAGCCACGGCCCGCGGTGAACTGAACCTCACGCGCTCGCAGTTCGATGCGCAGGTCCTGCAGCTCGGCCAGGGCGAAGGCGGCCACGGTGTCGCGAAGCTCAGCGACAACAGCCAGATGCGCCTGAACGGCCTGACGATGGCTGCCGGCTCCGGTGCACGCGCCGACATGCAGCTCAGCGACAGCCGTCTGGCGGTGTCTGGCCTGGGCGTCACCAGCCTGGGCAGCGCCGGCGGAACGGCCAGCCTGGACGGCCTGCGATCCACCGTCCAGGTCGCAGGCAACCTGGACGTGACCGGAGGTTCGAGCGCTGCGAACGGCAGCAGCGTGCGGCTGAAGGACAGTGTCCTGAGCGCGGGCGGTGGTGTCGGCATCGGCAACCAGCCCAGCGCAGGCCGGACCGAACTGACGCTGGACAACAGCAGCGCCACCGTGGGCGGCGACGTGGGCCTGGGCGCCTTCCAGCCCGGCTTTGGCGAAGCGCTGCTGGCGCTGGACGCGTCGCTGTTGTCGGTGGCGGGCGGCTTCACCAGCAACCTGGGCTCGACGATGTTCTTCGGTCTGGACGGCCTGAGCCGCGGCCTTGGCGGCTACGGCGCGCTGGACGCCGCCTTCGTGGTGCTGGCCGGGCTGCTGGAGATCGACCTGGCCCACCTGGACCTGGGCCTGATCACCGGCTCGTCCCAGGTCTTCGACCTCATCGTCACCAGCGACGCAGGCGGCATCGTCGGCGACTTCAGTGGTGTGTCGCTGTTCGGTTCGCCCACGGGTTTTGCCACCAGTTTCGGCAAGGCGGGTGCGAACAACGAGATCTGGCGCCTGACGCTGTCGCGGCTGGACGGCGGAACCGTCCCCGAGCCTTCTTCACTGGCCCTGGTGCTGATGGCGGTGCTGGCCGCGGCGACGGTGCGCGGGCGCCGTGCCGTGCCCCGGGGCCGGGATGGCCTGGCCCCTGAGGCCTGATCAGGACAAGGCCAGCCGCGCCAGCGCCCGCTGCAGCACGCGGGCGTCGTTGCTGGCGCGATGCCGGCTCAGGCCGAGTTCGGCGCTGGCGCTGGCGCGTGCCTCGCCCAGGTGCGACAGGCGCCGCTCGTCGAGCAGCCGGCCCACGGTTTCCAGCTTGAAGTGCGGGCGCAGGCCGGCTTCTTCGAACAGCGCGCCGAGCCAGGCGTAGTCGTGGGCCCAGCCGTCGCAGTAGACGGTGCGGCCGGTGAGGTCGTCGTTCAGGGCCTGCGCCACCTCGGCCACGGCGCGGCCGTGGCGCAGCAGCTTGCTGCGGCTGATACCGTGCAGCGCTTCGGCTTCGCTGTCCCAGTGGGTCCAGTGCGCGGCCGGGCGAATGAGGGTGCAGCGCGAGCGGCCGTCGGGCAGCACGTAGCCGATCTCGATGGGGTAGCTGTTGCGCCCGAAGCCCGAGGCCTCGATGTCCAGCACGCAGGGCACCTCGACCAGCGGAATGGGGGTGGCGGTGTCGGTGGCGGGCAGCATGGTCGGCAACGGGGTCGCGCAGGGCGCTTGCAGATTCTGTGCCTTCGCGCGTGCAGGCGCCGGCTGAATCACAGGCTCAGCGAGACATAGTGGACGGCCTGAGCGGAAAGGGCGTTGGACCGCGTGTGCGCGAAGGGCCGGTGAACACAGGAAGAAGCGGGTCCTGAAGCCGGCCTTCCCCCGGGCCGGCGGACGCCCGGGCGTACGGAAGTCAGGCCACCGCGCCGAACAGCAGGCCCGCCGCAGCCGTGATGCCCATGGCGAGCGCGCCCCAGATCGTCACCCGGCCTGCAGCACGCCACAACGGTGCGCCCCCGGCCCGCGCCGCCAGTGCACCCAATGCCGCCAGGAACACCAGCGCCGTGCCCGCCACCCACCAGGCCAGCCCGGCCTGGGGCGCCCCCCAGCCCACGGCCAGGGGCAGGGCAGCGCCCACCGCAAAGCTGCCGGCCGAGGCCAGGGCCGCCTGCACCGGCCGGGCGCTGAGCGTGGTGGAGATGCCGAGCTCGTCGCGCGCATGCGCTCCCAGCGCATCGTGCTTCATCAGCTGCTGGGCCACGGTGGCGGCCAGCGCCGGTTCCAGGCCGCGGCCGACGTAGATGGCCTGCAGTTCCCGGTGTTCGGCCACCGGGTCGGTGCTGAGCTCCGCGCTTTCGCGGACCAGGTCGGCGCTTTCGGTGTCGGCCTGGCTGTGCACCGACACGTATTCGCCCGCTGCCATCGACATCGCCCCGGCCACCAGGCCGGCCACGCCGCTGGTCAGCACGCCCTCGGTGCCGGCGCCCGCGGCGGCCACGCCGATCATCAGGCTGGCGGTGGAAACGATGCCGTCGTTGGCGCCCAGCACGGCCGCGCGCAGCCAGCCGATGCGGTCGCTGCGATGGCGTTCCAGGTGTTTCGTGATGCTTCTGGGCATGCCCCTGTTCTACTGCATGAAGCTGAACGCCAGCTGTAGGCGGCCGCCTACTGCGCGACCAGAAACCTGCGTTCACGCTCAAGCAAGGCGCACTGGTAGAGTGTTTTGATGAGCTCAGCACGTTTCATCCAGGTGGACGAAGGCCCGTTGGCCCGTCACACCGCCCTGGCGGCCGAGGCCGCTGCCGGCCTGCTGGCCACGCCGGCTTCGGTGTCGCCCAAGTTCTTCTACGACGCCCTGGGCTCGCGCTTGTTCGACGCCATCACCGAACTGCCCGAGTACTACCCCACGCGCACCGAGGCCGCCATCCTGGCGCGGCACCTGCCGGCCATTGCCGACGCTGCGCTCGGCGCCACCGGGCCGCGGCCGACCCTGGTCGACCTGGGCGCGGGCAGCTGCGCCAAGGCGGCAAGGCTGTTTCCTGCACTGCAGCCCAGCCGTTATGTGGCCGTGGACATCTCCGTCGACTACCTGCGTGGCGTGCTCGACAAGCTGCAACTCGAACACCCAAGCATCCAGATGCTGGGCGTGGGACAGGACTTTTCCACGCGGCTGGACCTGCCGGCCGATGTGCTGGCTGACCCCGATCGAAAGGGCGGCGGCCGTTCACTCGTCTTCTATCCCGGCTCGTCGATCGGCAACTTCGACCCGCCGGCCGCACTGCGCCTGCTGCGTGAAGCCCGCGCCGTGGCCGCCGGTGGTGCGCTGCTCATCGGTGTGGACCTGTTGAAATCGGCCGACATCCTGGAGCCGGCCTACGACGACGAACTCGGTGTCACCGCGGCCTTCAACCTGAACCTGCTGAGCCACCTGAACCGGCTGCTGGGCAGCAATTTCCAGCCTCGGGGCTGGCAGCACGTGGCGCTGTTCAACGCGCAGCAGTCGCGCATCGAAATGCACCTGCAGGCGCGCCACAGCGTCGACGTGCGTTGGCCGGGCGGCCACCGTCATTTCACGGCCGGCGAACGCATCCACACCGAGAACTCGGCGAAGTGGCAGCCGGCCGCCTTCGAGTCCCTGCTGCGCGAAGCGGGTTTCAGCAGCGTTCGCCGCTTCAGCGACGAACGCGGCTGGTTCGCGGTGTTCCTGGCCAGCTGAGCACGCCGGCCAGGGCGTTCAGAAGTTCGCCCGCACCCCGGCAAAGAAATGGCGCCCCACGCCGCTGACCGGGTCGGCCGAACTGGAACTGCAGGGCCGTTCGTCGCTGAGCTTGTTCACCTCGCCGAAGAAGGACAGCCCCGGCCTGAACTCGAAGCGCCAGGCCGCCGAACCATGGAAGCCAGCAGCGCCGGTGCCTGCCGCCGACGGTGAGTCAGAAGCGATTCAGCGTCGTTTGGGGTTCGGCAACGTTTGTGCCGAACCGGCCCTTCGCCGGCCCTGAGATAACCCCAATGCCACAGGGCCGGCCGCGTGCTGCCAGCATGCGCAGCGGTGCCGCCATCGGGGGGTGCCACGCGTTCCCACGAAAAGCAATCCCCCATGGATCTGACCGTCAGTGTTCTGCTGGGCACCTTCATCCTGTCGGTGCTGGCACTGTTCGTTTTCATCGCCTCGATGGCCAAGGGCCTGTTCGGCAGCGGCGGTGCCGCCGCGGTGCAGATCTTCGACAGCGACGAGGTCGGCAAGGTCGAAGACCCTGCCGCCACGCAAACCCAGCGCGGCAGCCTGCAGCAGGCCATGGACCCATCGCAGGTCAACACCCAGCGCAATGCGCAGGAGGTGGCGACAAGGCTGCGCGCCGACCAGAGCAGCTCATTGGTGGTGGGCGTGTGCCTGACGATGGCCGTGGTCTGGCTGGTCCTGGCTTCGGTGGCCGGGCTGGTGGCCTCGATCAAGATGCACGCGCCAGACTGGCTGGTGGACCAGGCCTGGCTCACCTTCGGCCGCATCAGGCCCATCCACCTGAACCTGGTGGCCTACGGCTGGTGCTCGATGGCCGGCATCGGCGTGGCTCTGTGGCTGATTCCGCGGCTGCTGAAGACCGAACTGGTTGGCGCGAGGTACGCGCTGGTGGGCGGGGCGCTGTGGACGGTGGGCATCACCGCCGGCACGGTGGCCCTGGCGCTGGGCTACTCCGACGGCCTGGAGTGGCTGGAATACCCCTGGAAGATCGACATCCTGCTGGTCATCGGCGGCGCGCTGGTGGGTTTCCCGATGTGGTTGACGCTGCTGCGGCGCAAGGTGGCGCACTTGTACGTGTCGGTCTGGTACATCGCGGCCGGCTTGCTGTGGTTTCCCATCCTGTTCCTCATCGGCAACTGGCCCGACCTGCACTTCGGCGTGCAGCAGGCCACGATGAACTGGTGGTACGGCCACAACGCGCTGGGGCTGTGGTTCACGCCGCTGGGGCTGGCCGCGGCCTACTACTTCATCCCGAAGGTGCTGGGCAAGCCCATCCACAGCTACAACCTCAGCCTGCTGGGCTTCTGGTCGCTGGCCTTCTTCTACAGCCAGGTCGGCGGGCACCACCTCATCGGCGGGCCGGTGCCTTCCTGGCTGATCACCATCAGCATCGTGCAGAGCATGATGATGATCGTGCCGGTGCTGGCCGTGGCCATCAACCAGCATCTCACGGTGCTGGGCAACTTCCGCGCGCTGCTGTATTCGCCCACGCTGCGATTCATCGTGCTGGGCGCGATGATGTACACGGCCGCCTCGGTGCAGGGTTCGCTGCAGGCGCTGCGCTCGGTGAACACCATCACCCACTTCACCCACTACACGGTGGCGCACGCCCACCTGGGCCTGTACGGCTTCTTCTCGATGGTGATGTTCGGAGCCATCTACTTCATCATGCCGCGGGTGATGAAGTGGGAATGGCCGTACCCCTGGATGATCTCGGCGCACTTCTGGCTGGTGGTGGGCGGCTTCGGGGTCTACTTCGTCGGCCTGTCCTTCGGCGGCTGGTACCAGGGCCTGGCCATGCTGGACAAGGACATCCCGTTCATGGACAGCGTGACGCTCACGATCCCGTACCTGCAGGCGCGGTCCGTCGGCGGGGCCTTGATGACGCTGGGCCACCTGGTGTTCGCGCTGCACTTCTTCATGATGGGCTGGAAGTTCGGGCCACGGCGGCTGGGTGCGGCACTGCTGGGCTCGCCTGACAAGGCCGGCGCCGCCGCACAGCCCGTTGCCGCCCGCGGGGTGGCAGCATGAGCTTCGGCATGGGCAAGTTCGAGATGGACGAGCTGCGCCTCGTCGTGGGTTCGATGGTCATCCTGTCGGCCGCCACCGCGCTGCTGGTGGTGATGCCCTACGTGCTGTTGAAGGACACCCAACCACCGCCGGGCCTGAAGCCCTACACCGAAGTGCAGCTGAAGGGCCGGCAGGTGTACATCGCCAACGGCTGCCTCTATTGCCATTCGCAGCAGCCGCGCGACATCGCGCAGGCCCCCGACGCGCTGCGCGGTTGGGGCCGGGCCTCGATTGCGGCCGACTACGCCTACGACACCCCGCACCTGCTGGGCACCATGCGCACCGGCCCCGACCTGCTGAACATCGGCGCGCGCCAACCCAGCCGCGACTGGCACCTGGGCCACCTTTACGCACCCCGCGCCTACACGCCGGGTTCGACCATGCCGGCCTACCCGTACATGTTCGAAGTGCGCCAGGGCGCCGCGCTGCCGGGCGACGTGGTGGTGAACCTGCCGCCGGCCTTCGCCCGGCCCGGGCAGGTGGTGGTGGCCAAGCCCGAGGCGCTGGCGCTGGTGGAGTATTTGATCTCGCTGGACCGCACCTATCCCGCGCTGAAGGCCGAGGACGACCCGGCCGTGAACCGAAGGGCACCGCGCTGATGGCCACGAAGAAGCCTGGTCCCGACGCGGGCCTGCCCCGCCCCGGCTCCGAGACGCCGGACTTCAGCGACAGCGAGTTCGCGGCCATGCGCCGTGAGAAGCCTGACCCCGACGAGAAGGTTCACCCGCTGCCCTGGTTCTTCATCATGTTCCTGGGCGCCATGGGCATGTGGGGCGCGTTCTACATCGTGGCCACGCCTTCGGGCGAGTCTTCGGCCTACGGCGACCAGCGCACGGTGAGCCTGCTGCGCCCGCCCGTGCCAAACGACGGCGCTGCGCCGGCAGTGGACGGCAAGCAGCTCTACGGCGCGAAGTGCGCCGCCTGCCACCAGGCCAGCGGGCTGGGCGTGGCGGGGGTGTTCCCGCCGCTGGCCGGGGCCGAATGGGTGGTGGGCAGCGAGAAGGTGCTGATCAGCATCCTGCTGCACGGGGTGCAGGGCGAACTCGTGGTCAAGGGCAACACCTATAAAGGCGTGATGCCGGCCTTCGGCACCCTGGCCGACGAAGAGATCGCGGCCGTGCTCACCTACATCCGCAGCGACTGGGGCAACCAGGCGCCGGCCGTGACGCCCGCGGCGGTGAAGGCCCAGCGCGAGGCCACGAAGGACCAGACCGGCCCTTACGACGGCGGCGCGGCGCTGAAGGCGCTGGCGCCCTGAAATGAGCGCGATGGCCGGCCCCCCGGCAGCAGGCTCGCCCGGCGCCACCGCCCCGGCCGACCCCCTGGACGGGCTGATCGGCAGCTTCGCCGCCTGCCTGGGGGTGCTGCTGGCCGGGCTGGCGGCCATCTTCCAGGCCACGGCCGGCGGCACGGCCTACACCACCGAAACCCTGCGCCGAAGTGCCGTGGCGCAATCGCCGGCCCTGGTGCCCGACTTCCGTGTCGTCGACGCGCAGGGCCGGGAAGAGTCGCTGCACACGCTGCTGGCCCGCGACGGCCGCGTTTGGATCGTCGACTTCGTCTACACGCGCTGCCAGACGCTGTGCCTGTCTCTGGGCACGGTGTTCCAGCAGTTGCAGGAACAGGTGCTGGCGCAGGGCCTGCAGGACCGCGTGGGCTTGCTGTCGATCAGCTTCGACCCCGAGCACGACCGCCCCCCGGCCCTGGCCGAGTACGCCCGCCGCATGCGCATGCAGCCCGGCGTGTGGCACCTGGCCAGCCTGGCCGAAGCGCGTGACCGGCGCCGGCTGCTGGACAGCTTCGGCATCATGGTGGTGCCTGCGCCGCTGGGCGAGTACGAACACAACGCCGCGCTGCATGTGGTGACGCCTGACGGCCGGCTGGTGCGCATCCTGGGCCTGGACGAAGGCGTGCAGGCCGTGGCGCTGGCCCGCAGGCTGGCGCAGCGCGATGCGCCTGTTGCCGCAGCGCCCGCGGTGCCGCCATGAAGCGCGCCGCCACCGCCTTGGCGCGGCCGGCCCGCGCCCAGGGCCTGAAGCTGCTGGCCCTGCTGCTGACGGTGCTGGGCGCCGGCCTGTCGGTGCCGCCGCTGCGCGCGCTGATCGAGCAGAGCATGGTCTGGCACATGCTGGTGCAGATGCCCCTGCTGGTGGCGGCCGGCGCCTGTGCCGCCTTGGCCTGGCCCGTGGCGACGGGCGCCGGGCTGGCGCGCTGGAACCGCTACGGCCTGACCGGCTTCATGCTGGCGCAATGCATCACCGCCTACTGGATGATTCCGGCCCTGGTGGACCGCGCCGTGGTGCTGCCCGGCGCCGACGCCGCGAAGGTGCTGACGCTGTGGCTGGCCGGCGCCGCGCTGCGCCAGGCCTGGGTGCAGGCGCCGCTGGCGGTGCAGCTGTTCTTCCTGGGCTATGGCCTGCCCATGCTGGCTTGGCTGGGCTTCTACCTGGCCAGCACCAACCTGCGCCTGTGCAACGCTTATTCGCTGGAAAGCCAGCTGCGTACCGGGCAGGGCCTGGTGGCGCTGACGGTGGTGCTGGGCCTGGCCTGGGCTTGGAGCCTGCGCCGGCAGCTGGCCCCACCCGCGCCCGCCGCGGGCACGCAGCGCGCTGCGGTGGACGTGGGTTAGGCTGGCGGGCCCGAGCCCGCCTGACTCCCCCATGAACGCCCCCAGCGCTGCCACCCCCGCCACCCCCTTCGGCCGCCCCGCCGCCACCTGGAACGAGCGCTTCGCCGCGCCCGGCTACCTGTTCGGCACGGCGCCCAACGTCTGGCTGCGCGAACGCGCCAGCGCCTGGCCCGCCGGCCGCCGCGTGTTGTGCGTGGCCGACGGCGAAGGCCGCAACAGCGTGTGGCTGGCGGCCCAGGGGCACCAGGTCAGCGCTTTCGACATCGCCGAAGTGGGCGTGGCCAAGGCCCGCACGCTGGCGGCAGAGCAGGGCGTCGCGGTGGATTTCAGCGTCAGCGATTGCGACGGCTACGCCTGGCCCGTGGCCGCCTGCGACACCGTGGTGGCCATCTTCGTGCAGTTTGCCGACCCGGCGATGCGCAGCCGCATGTTCGAACGCATGGTGCAGTGCCTGCGCCCGGGCGGCCAGCTGCTGCTGCTGGGCTACACGCCGCAGCAGCTGGTCTACAAGACTGGCGGGCCCGGGGTGCTTTCTCACCTGTACACGGCCGAGATGCTGCGCGAAGTCTTCGGCGGCAACGGCCTGCGCATCGACGAGCTTCAGGAATTCGAAGACGTTCTGGCCGAAGGCCCCGGTCATGATGGCCGCTCTGCCCTGGTGGGGCTGGTGGCCACGGCGCCGGCATGAAAGGCAGGGAGCGCCGCCCCGTCCTGCCCTTGCGCATGGACGTGGGCGGTGCTGGCCTGCCAGCCTGGATGTCTGCTGCGGGAACGTTGTCGCCGTGATGCCGATCCTTTTTGCCGACTGCCGGCTCGACCCGGCCGAGCGCCGACTCGTCAAGGGCGGGGTGCCGCTGGAACTGGGCGCGCGCGCCTTCGACCTGCTGTGCGTGCTGGTGCGCAACGCCGGCCGTCTGGTGACGAAGGCCGAGCTGCTGGACCAGGTGTGGCCCGACGTGATTGTCGAAGAGGCCAACCTGCACGTGCAGATGACGGCCCTGCGCAAGGCCATCGGCCGCGACGCCATTGCCACCGTGCCCGGGCGCGGCTACCAGTTCGTGCTGGCGCTGCAGGCCGGCGCAGCGCTGCCGGCCGAGCCGCTCGTGGCAACCGATGGCCCAGGAACCGTCTTGGCTGCGCTGCCCCCGCTGCTGGGCCGTGAAGACGACCTGGCCCGGGTGTCGCAAGCCCTGGCCCACCCGACCGAGGGCGGCTTCGTCACGCTCACGGGGGCGGGCGGCAGTGGCAAGACGCTGCTGGCCCGCCATGTCGCGGCCCGCTGCGGCACCGTCGACGGTGCCGCCCCGGTCTGGGTCGACCTGCTGGAAGTGAATGCGCCCGACGCCGTCGTGCCCGCGGTGGCGCTGGCCGCCCAGGTCCCCGGCCCCCCGCGGCTGGCCCTGAAGCTGGCGCAGGCCCTGGGCGACGCCCGCCTGCTGCTGGTGCTGGACAACGCCGAGCATCTGCTGGAAGCCGTCGCCGAGCTGGCCGCCACGCTGCGGCGCGAAGCACCCGGCTTGCGCCTGCTCGTCACCAGCCAGGCGCCGCTGCGCTGCGCCGGCGAGACGGTGCACACCTTGGCCGGGCTGCCGGTGCCGCAGGCGCCTTGCAGCGCGCCAGAAGCGCTGCGCCATGCGGCCGTGGCGCTGTTCGTCGGCCACGCCAGGCAGGCCGACCGGCGTTTTCGCTTCGGCCAGGCGCAGGTGGATGATGTGGTGGCGGTCTGCGCCAGCCTGGGCGGTTCGGCCCTGGGCGTGCAACTGGCCGCCGCCTTGCTGGGCCAGATGCCCCTGGCTGCCCTGCGCGAACGGCTGGCTCGCAGCAGCACCGGGCCCGACGCGGCGGCTGTAGACCCGGCGGCGAACGTGCTGCGCTCGGCGCTGGCCGGGTCGCACGATCTGCTGGACCCGGCCTCGCGGCGCGTGTTCAGGCGCCTGGCCATCGCGCAGGGGCCGCTGCCGCTGGCCCTGGTGCAGGCCCTGGCGGTCGAGGGCGGCAGCCCCGACGCGGTCGACGAGGTGACCGCGGCCCTGGCCGATCTGGTGGACCGTTCGCTGGTGCATTGCACGGCTGCCGCAGAACCCACGCCTGACGGTGCGCCCCGCTACCGCCTGCTCGAAGCGCCCCGCACGCTGGCCCTGGAATGCCTGGCCGCCGCGGGTGAACGCTCGCTCGTGCTGGCACGGCTGGCGCAGGCGCTGGCGCCGCTGGGGGACCGGTGGCACGGCACCGTGTGGCGGGGCGAACGGACGCCGCACGCGGATGTGGCCCTGCAGGCCGGCCTGCCAGGCCCGGCGGACATGGCCGCGGCCTTCGACGCAGCGCTGCAGGCGCCCGGCCTGGCTGCGGCCGAGGTGCTGGCGCGCCTGGCGTGCCTGATGCACGCCATCGTCACGCGCTGCACCGCCGCCGACCGGGTGCGTTGGGCCCACGCCTTGAGCGCAAGAGCCGACGAACCCGGGCTTTCGCCCGCTTTGCAGGGCCGCATGCTGCTGACGGTGGCCACGCTGATCCGGCATTCCGACTGGACCTCGCGCCTGGCGACGCTGAAGCGCACGGCGGCGGCGTGGCACGAGGCCGGCGATGTACTGGGCGAGTTTCGTGCGCTTGCGGCTTCGGCCGAGGCCCAGGCCACTCTGGGCCGGCTGGCCGAGGCCGAAGCGCTGCTGCGGCGCGTACGCGAGCTGGACGACCCGGCCTGGCCGCCCGGCCGCCGGCGGCTGCGGTGGTATGCCGAGGGCATCGTCGCCGGTGCCGCGGGCGACCAGCCCAGGGCGATTGCCGCGTGGCGCGAGCACTTGCGCCTGGCCCGGCAGTTCGGTGATTCGGATTTCGAGCTGGTGCGTGCGCTGCATTCGCTGGCGCACGACGAACTCGTCAGCGGCGAGCCCGCCGCGGCGCTGCCCCGCCTGCTGCAGGCTGCCGAAGCCGCCCGCCACCAGAACGACCGCGAGGCCTTGTACGCCTATCTGCTGCCCACCCTGGCAGCGGCCCAGCTGGCCTTGGGCCACCTTGAAGGGGCCCGCGCGGCTGCCGCTGAAGGCTGGTCGCAAGCCCGGACGCTGGACGCCGAGGCCTGGTGGGCCGATCACCTGGCCCTGCTGGCCGTGCGCGAGGGACGGCTGAACACGGCGGCCCGCCTGCTCGGCCTGGCCGATGCCGCCTACGCGCGGCTGAACGACACGCGGCAGCCGCTCGAGGCGATGGCGGAGGTTTCGGTGGCATTGGCCGTCGGTGCGGCGCTGGGCGAAGACCGACTCGCGGCGCTGCGTGCCGAAGGGCGTTCGCCAGCCGAGGCGGCCGCCGTTGTGGCCGCTGCGCTGGCACCCGCCGACGGCCTGCCACCGCCGGCAGGCGGCCCTGGCGCCGGGGCCGCGGGCTGAAGGCTGAAGGCTGCAAGCCCATCGAAGCGCAGCGCGCCGTTCCGGCAGCCTTCACGCCGTTACCGGGCTCACATCCGCAGCGCCGCGATCACCAGGAAGGTCGCCGCGCACATCGAGGCGTTGACCAGATTCACCGCGACCGCGCGGTTCCAGCGCTGGCCCTGCTGTTCGTACAGCCAGGCGGCCATGGTGATATTCGCGCCCGTCCACATGCCCCAGGTCCACAGCGAGTGCTGGCTGGAATCGCCGCTGCTGGTCAGGGCCCACAGCGTGGGCAGGTAGGACAGCACGCGGGCCGAGTTGAGCAAGGTGAAGGCCCAGGTCAGTACGAAGAGGTATCGGGTGCGCCAGACCTGGCGAAGTCCGATGGCCCGGGCCGCGTCGCGCGGGCTTGCCAGGACCGCCGGCTCGGCATCGGAGGCGGGCGGCCGCATCTCGACCGAGGTCGTGCTCATGGCAGGCTCCTGGGCGTGGGCGACGGCCTGCCCCTGTGGAGGGTGGCCCCGTCAGGTGCCGCTGCACCGCCGGGCAGTACCACCCAGACCCTGTGAACGCCAGCGTCGGACAGGCGGCGCGCGAGCCTGACCGCGCCCTCGTCCTGCCCTTCGACGAAGACCCAGGCATCGGGGGCCAGGCTGGAAGGCAGCGCCGGCGCGCCATCCTTGGCCTGCACGCGCACGACACGGGATGGATGCAGCCGCTGCAACAGCTGCAGCTGCGCCGCGCTGGCCCAGCCCGGCGCCGGGCCGCCGGCGGCGGCTTCGGCCGCGGCCATGCGGTGTGGGGCAGGATAGGCGCTGCCGTCGTCGGCCAACAGGGGTGTCACGGCGTCGGCAGGGTCGTGGGGGGTGGCAGTGGGTGCCGCTGCAGCGCTGCCCGTGCCGAGGCAGGCCCACACCACGGCGACGCCGGAAACCAAAAGGGGCAAGCGGAAAGCGCTCTTCATCAGGGGCCTCGACTGGGTTGCCGCCCGGGGGCGGGCGTTGAAACATCGATGCACCCATGCTGCCGACCGCGCCCGAAGTCGTCCGAAAAAGTTCTAAAGCAGGGCCGGGATCCAGCCCGAAACCAGGCCGATGACGCAGACCTTGGCGGTGGGTGCAGCAAAGCACGCGCGCCTGGCTGGCCGAAGCGGTCGCCCTGTGTCCGCTTCGGCAACCAACACCCCCACGCGGCGCGGGCCGTGTCCGCTCCGGCCCGAGCGGGGAAGTCAGGCACCTGAAGAGCCGGTCCGGGCGCTCGACGTCCGCGGGTGAGTTGACGCTTGCAGCGATGTGCCGATGCCCTTCGGTTCTGCGCGTCCCTGCCGCCACGCGCACAGCGGTTCGGCGATGGCGGGCGAGCGGGCGGCAGGTCAGTCGAAGGTCTGGCCAGCCCACGGCTTTCTTCGCTCGGCCAGCGGGTCGGCGACCACGGCAGAAGTGACGTCAAAGCGCAGGGTCGGGCGCGTTTCCAGGTCGTAGCGTGCCCAGCCTGGATTGCCGGTCTTCAGAAAGCGCAACCAGTGGCCAAACAGGGTGTCGGCCAGCGCTTGCAGGCCCGGGCCCCCCAAGACCGACGCTGCCTGCTGGCTGGCCAGTGTGTTGAAGGCGTAGGCCACGTCCACCACATGGCTGGCGCCCAGCCGCCCGCCGCAGGCCGGGGACTGCCAGGCGAAGTGGCAGTTCCAGACCGGCGCGCCGGCTGCCACGCGGTTTTCGGCAAATCGCAGCGCGGGCATGCGGAAGGTGCTGTCCGACACGAAGGCCGCGAGCATGTCGCCCGGGCTGGCACGGGGCCGCGATTGCGCGTACACGGCCGCAGCGCTGGCGGGCAAGGCGGCGCCTTGCAGCGCTGAGGCCACCGCTGCCGCCTGGACCTGGTCGATCTCGCCGGAGGGCACCGTGTACAGGCGCGCCTCTTCGTCGGTGCAGCCGATCAGCAAGGGCGGGCCGGGCCGCGCCTGCTGCTGCAACGACGTCAGCGGCGTTGCCATCACCACCGTGCCGTCCACCACCGGCAGGTAGGGCGGGCGTCCGCCGATGGCCCCCCACTTCTGGCTGTCGCGGAGATCGACCACCATGCGGTCTGCGCCGCGCAGTTCACGAGTCAGCAGTGGGGCGAAGGCGCGCAGGTGCCGCGCGGTCGATGCCTGCACCGTCGGGTGCAGTGACTTCGGGCGCCAGCAGCGGCGCGTTGACCGGCCGTCCAGTCCCTGCACCATCACCCGCCGGATCGGATCGATGAGCTTGCCCCATCCAAAGCACTGCTCCATGCCCCTTCTTTTGCGCTGGCCGACTTCGTAGCCCGGGTACCGCGCGGTGCGCCCATCGATGGCGCTGCCGCCTTTTCGGTGGAAGTTCTGCGCATCGGCGGCCCACCTTTCGTCCATCCACATCGCCAGCCTCGCGGCCGTGACCGGCGGCGTCGAAGGGTGTTTCGACGGCCTGTTGGGGGTCGCGAGCCCGTGGAATCCCCCCCACACGCCGGGCTGTCGCCAGGCACTGCAAGCGGCCCGTTATTGCCCGCTGCTGCAAACGGGCGCCCGCCGTTTCGACGAAAGCCGCGCAAAGCCCATTCCAAAGTTTTGCGCGCCGTGCTTCCGCGCAGAAATGCGCTGCGAGTGCCCCGTTCAATGCAAGACCGTCCTGGCGCCCGCTTCGAACAATCGGGACCCAGTTCTCGCCGTGCCCTCGACGCGCAAAGCCCGGCCGCGACTCGGATGAGCAAGCGCAGACCCATTGCTTCGCACGGGCTGGCGCAGGAAACACAAAGACAAGAGGGGCAATCGATCGATGGCAACGCGCTACACAAGACTTGTTCATTGGCTGTGCCGCCTTGTGGCCACTGTGGGTGTATCGCTGGGCGCTCTGGGTTCCACTCAGGCGCTGGCCTATGACCTGCAGTTCAACGTCATCACCGACGTCGACCCCGTCCCCACACTGGGTGTGCTTGAGTACACGGTGCAGATCGAAAACAGCGGCTCCAGTGTGGCCAACGATGTGCGCACCGTGTTTGGCATCCCGGCCGGGGCTTCGGTGGAAGGTGGCGCCTTGGCCTTGCCGTCCACGGCCAACGCCAACTGCAGCACCAGCGGCGCGTTTGTGGTGTGCAACCACGGCAACATGAACGGCACGGGCGGCGGCGGCGGCACGCCGCCCATCAGCTTCACGCTTCGTTTTCGCGCGCCTGCGCTTTTGCCTGCGCCACCCAACGTGCGCTTGCGCGGCGCCATCGGTCGGGGTGCGCCCCCGCTGGGCACCGCACAGGCCGACCCATTGCCGCTGTTTGCTGCGGGCTCGGCGTTCTGGCTGGGTGACACCAACGAGAACAACAACGCCAACCCGGTTCCGCTGCAACAGACCTCGCTCGAAAACAACGCCGACTTGTCGGTGGCGATCGTCCCCAGCGCCGACCCGGTGACGTCGGGCGCACGCCTGACCTACACCGTCCTGGTCACGAACAACGGCCCGAATTCGAACCCGACCAATGGTGTGCGCGTGCGCAGCACCTTGCCAGCGGGTGCCAGCTTCGTCGGCGGCAGCGCAAGTGGTGCTGGCTGGTCCTTCAGTGGCCCGAGCGCCGGCGTGCTCACGGCCACGCGGGGCAGCAACACCTTGGTCGTGGGCGCCAGCGTGAGCTTTACCTTCGAGATGGACGTGACCATTGCCAGCGGTACGCTCACACATAACGCCGAAGTGGACACCGACCGGGCCGTGAACGGCGCGCTGCTGGACAACATCGCCAGCAACAACACGGCGTCCCTGGGCACCACCGTCAGCGCCAGTGCGAACCTGGCGCTGAACAAGGCGCTGAACGGCGTCTCCGGGCCGTTCAGCGCCGGCTCATCGATCGCGTTTCGTCTCTCGCCGCGCAACCTGGGCCAGGGCAGCGCGAGCGCCGTGGTGGTGCGCGATGTGCTGCCCGCCGGCCACACGCTGCAGCCGAGTTTTCCCCTGCCGCCGGCGACCCAGGCCTTTGGCCCGTACACCTGCCGCACGAACGATGCTGACGAGGACGACCAGGACAACGCCGACCTGGGCCGTGCGGCGCGCAGCATCCTGCGCTGCACACGCGCCACGATGGCCGCGGGCAGCACCGAGAACATCGACTTCAGCGTGGACACCAGCACTGCGCTGAACGGCAGCTACACCAACACCGCCCTGGTGTCCGCCAGCACACCCGACCCGGTGGCCGGCAACAACAGCGGCAGCGTCACCTACACCGTGTTGACAGACGGCGCCGACGTGCAACTCGTCAGCTACAGCAAGAACCCGGCCTTGGTGGCGTCTGCCGGTGGCACCATCGGCCACAGCGTGCGGGTGCGCAACAACGGCCCACGCGCGGTGGAAGCCAACCTGCAGGCGTTCGTCGCGCTGGCTGCGGGTGAAACGCTCGCTTCCACCAGCACCGGCTGGTCCTGTGCAGCAGAAGCCGGCGGTGCCCGCTGTACCTACACGGGCAGCTACCCGGTGGCACTGGGCGCCACCAGCGGCAGCGGTGGTTTTGTCGACCTGAGCTTCACCACCACGGCCAATGCCGTAGGCACCCTGACCAGCGGCGCCTGTGTGGGTGGCTCGGGCGGCTCGGCCGAACCCACTGTCACCGGTTTCACGCCTGGCAGCACCAGCGACTTTGTCACCGGCAACGACTGCTCAGGCAGCCGCAGCGTGCGTGCCACCGACCAGCGCAGCGACCTCACGGTGAGCAAGCTCACCGAAACCCCCGCCGGTGCCGACAAGGTGGTGGGGCTGACCGAAACCCACATGCTCTACACCTTGGTCGTCGGCAACAGCGGCCCCGACGCCACCGGCGGTGTGGTGCTGGACGACGCCATCCCGGGCCACATCAACGGGCAGACGGTGGTCTCGATCTGCGGCTACGTCGGCGTGGGCACCTGTGGACCACCCGCAACAGCAAACCTGCCTGCCACCATCGGCGCCTTCACCTGCAGCCTCAGCGCCGGCACCGTGACTTGCCGCAGCAACGACAACCTGATGGGCGTGGGTGCAGCCAATGCGGCGACCTTTGTCATCCGCGTGGGCAGACCGGTGCGCGACAGCTTGTCGCAGAGCGCCGTGGGCGGATGCAGCAGCGCCGGCCAGTTCTGCAACCAGGCAGGGGTGGCGGTGGACGTGACACGGGCCACTGCGTCGCTGGAAACCGACACCGGCAACAACCAGGCCCGCGACGCCGTGGAAGTGCACGCACTGGCCAACCTGCAGACGACTTCCAAGACCTTCGCGCCGGCCGTGGCACAGGTGGGCGTTGATCTGACCTACACCGTGAACTACCGCAACCCGGCGACTTCGGGCTCGGACCTGCCCGCCGCCGGCTCCCCACCGCTGGGGCAGCCCGCTGGCGTGGTTTTCACCGACACCTTCACACTGGCCGCCAACGACCCGGGCTTCGTGCTGCGCAGCGCCACCATCGTGGCGGGCGCGGCGTGCACGGTCACGGGCACCACCGGCGGCGTGGTCAGCGCCCCTGCAGCCGGCGGCACCAGCTACAGCACCGGCGGCACGGGTGGCACCGTCACCATCGAATGCCCGCGCGTGACGATGGCGCGCAACCAAGACCGCCAGGTGAGCATCGTGGTGCGTCCGAACTGGGGCGCCAGCGGCCCGCTGAGCAACGAGGCTGGCTTTCGCATTGTCGACACCGGCAACACCACCGTGGCGGCCAATGGCGCCACCTTCGACTACAACAGCGACAGCAGCGCAGCCGACGACGTCCGCCAGGCGACCGCCAACTTCGCCCTCGGACAGATCGACCTGCGGGTCGAAAACGCCGACCTGCTCGACCCCATCGGGTGGGACCCTGCCGCGGTCAGCACATCGCCCGGTACCAACGACATCGTCTACCGCGTGCAGGTGCGCAACGCGGGGCCGTCCGTGGCGACGTCCACGGTCCTCGACTACACCATCACACCCCCCAGCGGCGCCACCGTGCGCTTCATCGGCGACGAAGCGGGCACCACGGCCACCATGACCAGCGGCGCCACCGCGCCGACTCTGTGCGGGGTGACCGCTGGCACCAACCCGGTGGTGCACCCGGCGACACTGAGCTTGCGCTGCAACGTTCCCGGCTTCGGCTTTGTCCCGAACGTCACCGGTGTCGTCGCCACCGGCACCGGCACCACAGACGGTGGTTTCCTGAACCTGCGCTTCCGCTTTGAGTCTGCGCCTGCGCCCAGTGGCGCCACCGTCGGCACCAACGCCGTGGTGTCGGCCGCCGAGACCGAGGCCGAGGGCAGCAACAACGCCGAGCCCGAGATCACCACCGTGCGCACCCGCGCCGACCTGGCGGTCAGCAAGACCGGCTTCACGGCAGCAGTGCCGGCCTTGCCGGCTCCCTTGCCGCCGGCGGTGGCAGTGGTCAACCTGCGACAGCCCTTCAACTGGGTGGTGGAGGTCGTCAACAACGGCCCCGGCGACTCGCTCTCGCGCGACCGCAGCGGCACCAGCCCATTGAACGGCACCGGCACCGTCATCACCGACACCTTGCCCGCAGGGGTTACGGTGAATGGCGCCATCACCTGGGAAAAAACCGGCACCAGCAGCTTCCCCGGCGCAGTGACGACCGGCAACGGCACCTGCACCCGTGTCGCGCAGGTGGTGACCTGCAACGTCGGCGATGTGGGTGCACTGGGCCGCGTGCGCGTGAGCTTGCCTGTGCGCTGGGACAGCTGGCCCGGTGGTGCCGGCAACATCAGCACGCTGCAGACCAATGCTGCTGGCGTGGGCTCCGAACAGTTTGACCCCGGCACCGGCAACGACACCACCACACACGCGGTGCAAGTCACACGTTCGTCGCTGGCCGGCCTGGTGTTCGAAGACCGTGAACGTGCTGGCGCCAACCTGGGTACACCCCAAGACGCTGGCGCCGAGCCGCGCCTGGCCGGGGTGCAGATCGTGCTGCGTTCCCCATCGGGGAGCGATGCCCACAACAACGTGTTTGCACCGCAGAGCGTCAATACGCTGGCCGATGGCAGCTACAGCTTCGGCGACCTTTCGGCTGGCGTTTACGAGATCGTGCAGGCGCAGCCCGCCGGCTTCGGCAACAGCCCGGGCGATCCCACTGCTGCCGCACCCGGCAGCTCGCCGTCGCTGGCCTCCACCTATGTGCCTTTCGGTGCGATACCCGCCGGCGCACCGCTGCCTGCGGGCGCGAACTCACGCTACACCGGCATCAACCTGCTGGCACAGCAAGACGGCGTGCGCTTGAACTTCCCGGAAGTGACCAGGTCCAGCCTGCGCGGCTTTGTCTACGTCGACCGCAACTTCAGCGACCAATACGAAGTGGGGGTCGACATCCCCATCGCCAACGCCACCGTGCTGGTGCGCAATGCCGCTGACCTGAACGGCGCGCCACTGTCCAGCACCACCACGGCTGCAGACGGCAGCTACAGCTTCATCGACCTCGATCCAGCCTTGACCTATGTGCTGGAGCAACCGCTGCCCAGCCACCCTGTCAACCTGGGCAACCGGCCCAGTGCGGTCAACGTCGGCCGTGTGGGCGGTGTGTTGACCGGCACCGCAGCCCCCAACCAGCCCATTGCCAACACCGACCGCATCACCGCCATCAGCCTGGCAGGCGGTGACGGCGTGCAATACAACTTTGGCGAGTCGCCGCTGGCGCCCATCACTGGCCGGGTGTACCTGGACCGCAATGACAACGGCAGTCAAGGCAGCAACGAGCCTGGCCTGGAGGGTGTCACGCTGGGCCTGTATGTCATCGGCACGGTCTGCCCGGCCAGTGGCGCCTTGCCCACCGGCGCGCTGCTGTCCACCATCACCGCCGCCAGTGGCGACTACAGCTTTGGCCTGCAGCGCCAGGGCAGCGGCTACGTCATCTGCCAGGTCCAACCCGTCGGGTATGGCGACCGCCCGGCACAACCCGGCAGCGGTGGCAACAGCCCACGCGCCAACCAGATCGACATCAACAGTCTGAACGCGGGCGGTGCCAACGGCCAGAACTTCCGCGAGGTGCTGGCTGTGCTGAGTGGCCAGGTGTTTGTCGACTACTCCAGCGCCGCTGGCGCCACCAACAACGGCCTGCGTGATGCCGGCGAATCCGGCCTGGGCAGCGCCGTGGCCGGTGCCGGTGTGCCGATCACGCTGACCGGGACCGCCAGCGAAGGCCTGACTGCCGGCGTACCGCTTTCGATCACCACGCACACCGACGCCGATGGCCGCTACCGCTTCGACGACCTGTTTGCGGGCACGTACAACCTGAGCCAAGGCGCCATTCCGGTAGCGTTGGGCGCCGTGGTGGACGGCATCAATTCCGCAGGCCCTGTCACTGCCGGCACCCCCGGGACGGCTGGGGCAGTGGGCGACAACCAGATCCGCAACATTCAGCTGGCCGCCGGTGCTCAAAGCCCGGACAACAACTTTGCCGAGCTGGTCCCTGCAGGCGGCATCAGCGGCACCGTCTACATCGACCGCAACCGCGACGGTGCATTGAGCGCGGCCGACCCCGGGCGCATTCCCGGCGTGGTGGTTCGCCTGGTCGAAGGAACCCGCTGCGACGGCACCGAACTGGCCCGTGTGGCCACCGACAGCCAGGGCAACTTCAGCTTCAGCAACGCCAGCCTGACGCCGCCACGGCTGCTGGCCGTGGGCCGCAGCTACAGCCTGTGCGAAACCCAGCCCGGCGCCTATGGCGAAGGCGCGGTCAACCCGGGCGCGACGGCCACCACGCCGGGCCTCAACCACATCCTCATCGGCAGTCTGCTGCCCAGCGGGTCCGACAACAACCTGTTCGGCGAACAGGCCGGCGTCATCGCCGGTCGGGTGTTCCTGGACGCCGCCAACGACGGCGGGTTCAACGGCAGCGACAGCGGGCTGGCCGGTGTCACCGTCACCTTGAACGGCGGCAACCAGCTGCCGGCCGGTACGGCGCAACAAACCCAGCCCGACGGCAGCTTCCGCTTCGAAGACCTGCCCGCCGGGGTGTATGCGCTGACCGAGCAGGCGGCCCAGCCCGTGAGCAACGGCTCGAGCACGCTCAACGGCCAAACCCGTGCCGGCCCCGCCGGTGGCAGCGCCACCGAGATCACCGTTCTGCCCAGCCAGGTCAGCGGCATCAACCTGCTGCCCGGTGCCACGGCACCCGAGAACCTGTTTGCCGAACTGCTGCCGGTGTCGATCAGCGGCCGGGTGTGGCTGGACGCCAACGACAACGCCGTGATCGAAGGCAACGAAGTGGGCATCCCTTCGGTCGTCATCGAACTGAGCGGCACCGACAGCAGCGGCCAGGCGGTGAGCGCCAGCACCGCCACCGACACGAGTGGCCGCTGGGCCTTCACGGCCCTGCGCCCCGGCACCTACACCGTCACAGAACCTGCGCAGCCCGTAAGCAATGGACTGACCACGCTGAATGGCCATACGGTGCCCGGCGCCATCGGCGGCGGCACGGCCACCCCACTGGCCGTCACACCCAGCCGCATCAGCGGGATTGCCTTGCCCACGCCGGGCATGGCCTCCACCGACAACCACTTCGGCGAGATCGCGCCGGCACAGATCAGCGGCAGTGTCTACAACGACGTCAACAACGACGGCGCCCGCCAGGGTGGTGAAGAAGGCTATGCCGGCCAAACGCTGAACTTGAACGGCACCGACGACCAGGGCCGCAGCGTCAGCGCCAGCACACAGACCGACGCCAACGGCGATTTCCGCTTCACCGACCTTCGCCCCGGCGTCTACGCCGTCACCGAACCCGCACAGCCCCCGGGCACCATCAACGGCATCACCACGCCCGGCTTGGGCGGTGGCACGGCCACCGGGACCCGCGAGCTGCCGTCGAGGATCAGCAACATCACGCTGGCCCTGGGTCAGCACGCCGAAAGACAGTGGTTTGGCGAGATCGGCAACTCTGCTGACCTGGTCGTCACCAAACGCCTGGCCACGCCGGTGTTTACCGAGCAACTGAGCGGGCGCTATGTGCTGAGCGTGCGCAATGCGGGCCAACTGCCCACCAGCGCGGCCTACACCGTCACCGACACCTTGCCAGCGGGCATGACGGTGGTGGCCGGCAGCACGAGCGTGCCCAACCCAGCCGGTGCAGGCTGGGCTTGCACGGTCAACGCCCAGACCGTCAGCTGCACCAGCGACGAAGTCATCGCCCCTGGCGCTGCGCACCGCAGCGAGATCACGCTGGACGTGCAGGTGGGCAGCGCGCTGTGCAGCGCGGGCAGCTACCCGTGCACACGCGACAACCGCGTGTGGGTGCAAGGTGGCGGCGAGCTCGAGCCACGCCAACCCACGCCTGCGCAACGCGACAACCCGCCGCTGTGCAGCGACACCGCCACGCAAAACAGCTGCCGCCTGCCCACGCCCATCCAGCAGCCGGGCGGCGTCAGCGGCAAGGTGTGGCTGGACGCGGACAAGGACCGGCGCTACCAGAGCGGGCGCGACCTGCGCCAAAGCGGCTTCATCGTCGAACTCCACCTGGGCGGCGCGCTGCTGCGCAGCACCACCACCGACGCGCAGGGCGAATACCGCTTCCTGGGCCTGGTGCCTGGCGACGGCTACGAGATCCGCTTCCGCGACGCGGTCAGCGGCGCCTACTACGGCCGCCCGGTGTCTGCCGACCCGGCCGGCGGCAATGACCCACAGGCCAGCGGCCCCACCGGTGTGGTGCCCACCGGGGCCATTCGTGGCTTCATGGTGCCCAGCGGCAACGGCATTCGAACGCAGCAGAACCTGCCGCTAGACCCCAGCGGCGTGGTGTACGACAGCCAGACGCGCCAGCCGGTGGCCGGCGCCGTGGTCGAACTGCTCGGCCCCACCGGTGCGCTGGTGCCGGCCGCCTGTGTGCTGGGCGGCGTGAACCGCATCACCACCACCGCGCAAGTGACGGGCTCGGTGCCAGGCGGCTACGCGTTCTGGCTGCTCGCACCTCCTGCACCGGGCTGCCCGGGCGACGGTGATTACCAAATCCGCGTCACGCCACCCGACGGCTACATGAACGCCGGCGTACCGTCCGACGGCAGCGCCACGGCCACGTCGATCTTCATCCCGGCGCAGCCTGGCAGCGTGCGCGTGCCGGCGCAATGCCAGGCCTACGTGCAAGGCGGCGCCTGTGCCATCCAGGCGCAGGACACGGCACCCAGTGGCAGCCAGCCCACGCCGTACTTCTTTGCGGTGCCGCTGACGCCCAACACACCTGCACGCTTCGTGGACATCATCAACAACCACATCCCGCTGGACCCGTTTGGCGGCACACGGTTCGTGCTCAGCAAACAGGCCAGCCGCGCCAGCGCCGAGGTTGGCGACACCGTCACCTACACGCTGACGGTCAGGCATCTGGACGGGCCGCCGCTGCCCAATGTGCGGGTGGACGACCGCCTGCCGGCGGGCTTCCGCTACATCGGCGGCACCTTCCGCATCGGCGGCGTCGTGCAAAGCGACCCCATCGGCCAGCCCGGCCCGAACCTGGGCTTTGCCGTGGGCACACTGCCGGTCAACGGGCAGATCAGCTTCAGCTACATCCTGCGCGTGGGTGTCGGTGCCCAGCAGGGCGACGGCATCAACACCGCACAGGCGGTGTCCACCAGCGGCAGCCGCTCGGTGCGGTCCAACACCGCCACCGCGCGTGTGCGTGTCAGCGGCGGGGTGTTCGGCAACGAAGCCTGCGTCACCGGCAAGGTGTATGTCGACTGCAACCACAACCAGGTGCAAGACGCCGAGGAGCTGGGCATCCCCGGTGTACGCCTGTACCTGCTGGACGGCACGCGGCTGACCAGCGACGTCGAAGGCAAGTACAGCTATTGCGGCCTGCCGCCGCGCACCAACGTGTTGAAGGTCGACCGGCTGACCCTGCCCAGGGGCGCGCGGCTGGTGACCAGCAGCAACCGCAACGCGGGCGACGCGAACTCCATCTTCGTCGACCCGAAGAACGGCGAGCTGGTGCGCAGCGACTTCATCGAAGGCTCGTGCTCGAACAGGGTGCTGGAACAGGTCAAGGCGCGCCGCAGCCAAGGCGAGGTGCGTGCCGCGGAAACCGAAAACCCCAACGGGCCGGCCTTGACGTTGGATGGCAAGGCGCCCGCGTACCCACAACAGGGCACCGACAGCGCCAACCAAAGCCCGGTCAGGCTGCGGCAGCAAGGGGGCAGGCCATGAAGCCGAAGGCTGCCCAACGTTCCCAAGCTGGCGTCCACTCGAACATGACAAACCTCGTTCTGCGCCCCCGTGAGCTGGTCTGTGCCGCCTTGATGGCCTGTGGCCTGCCTCTGGCAATTGCACAGGGGCCGGCAGCGGCCAGCAGCCCTGTGCTGGATGTGCACGGTGTGGGCATCCCGCCCAAGGCCGATGGCACGTCGCTGCTGCTGCAAGGCGCACACCGGGCAGCGTCCAGCTGGGTCGATCGCGTGGCCGTCGAGGTCGAGCGCAATGCCTTGCCGGCCGATGGCCAAAGTGCCACCACGGTGGTGGTGCGCCTGTTCGGCAGTGATGGCGAGCCCGTGCAGACAGCGGTCGTGGTGTCGCTGGAGGTATCGGCCGGCCGTCTGCTGATGCCAGGCGCCAAGACCGGCGAACTCGGCCCCGGCCGGACCGATGTCGACCCGGTCTTGCCCGGCACCCAGGTGCAGGTGCTCAGCGGCGAATTGCGATTCACGCTGATCGCGCCTGACGTGCCACAGGACGTGCGGCTGCGTGTCACCGCCGGCGCCACACAGGCCGCGGGCGTGGTGAGCTTCTTGCCGGAGACCCGTGACTTCATTGCGGTGGGCCTGATCGAAGGCGTGATCCGCCTGTCGCGCAAAGACCCCAGCCTGATCCAGCCCGTGCGCCTGGAGGACGGCTTCGAAGCCGAACTGCGCCGCTTCAGCCGCAGCTTCAACGACGGCAAGGGCGATGCGGCCCTGCGCGGTGCCCTTTTTCTGAAGGGCAGGATCCTGGGCAGTGCGCTGCTCACTGCGTCCTTCGACAGCGAAAAGGAAACCCGCGCGCGCTTGCTGCGCGACATCAAGCCCGACGAGTTCTATCCGGTCTATGGCGACGCCTCGGCCAAGGTTTTCGAGGCGCAGTCGTCCTCGCGCCTGTACGTGCGGGTGGACAAGAACAAGAGTTATGCACTCTTCGGCGACTTCAGCACCGGCGACGGCTTTGCCGCCGAACACGGGGCAGCCGGCGTCGCACCTTCGGCCTTGAAGAAGCTGGGCGCCTACAGCCGCACGCTCACCGGCCTGCGCGGCCAATGGACCGCAGAAGGTGGCGCTGCAACCGCGGGCGCCTTTGCCGCCTACGACACGCTCAAGCAGGTGACGGAAGAATTCCGTGCCATGGGCACCTCGGGCCCGTTCGTGTTGCGCAACAACTCGGCGCTGGAGAACTCCGAGAAGGTCGAAGTGCTGGTGCGCTACAAGGACAACCCGGGCCTGATCAAGACCCAGCGCGCGCTGCAGCGGCTGGACGACTACAGCTTCGAGCCCTTCAGTGGCCGCATCTTGCTCAACCGCCCGCTGACCAGCGTGGACCCGCAGGGCGACCCGGTGTCGCTGCGCGTGACGTACGAAGTGGACCAGGGCGGCGAACGTTTTGTCGTGGCAGGCGTCGAGGGCAGCGTCGCCGTGGGCGGGCGCACCCGGGTGGGCGCGGCCCTGGTGCAAGACCAGAACCCTGCATCACCGGCCAGGCTGGCCAGCGTGCACGTGGGGACACAACTGGCCGACAAGACCTGGCTCACGGCCGAAGTGGCGCGCAGCGAAAGCACGGTGTACGAAGTGGGCGCACAGACCTACAGCAACCCCAGTCAACAGGCCGGCGAACAGCGCGTCGACCGCAAGGGCCATGCCGCGCGCGTGGCCTTGCAGCACCAGGGCAGCAGCACCACGCTGGACGCCACGGTGATCCAAACCGACACCGGTTTCTGCAACCCGGGCGCGCCGCTGTCGGGCGGGCGCAGCGAGGCCATGGTCAAAGGCACCTGGCGCCTGACGGACGATCTGTATCTCTTCGGCGAAGCGCTGCGGGGCCATGACAAAACGGCCGACGGCTCGCGCGAAGGCGCGGCGCTGGGCCTGGGCGTCAAGCTGGGCCAGTACCTGAACGTACAAGGCGGCGTGCGTGCCTTGCAGGAAAACGGCGGCTGGAATGCCGGCGTGCCCGTCATCACGCCCAACCCAACGCCTGGCAGCAGCAGCATGCCCACCGGCGGCCTGCTGGGCGGCACCGACGCCGTCACCATCAACCAGGCCACTGGGCAATCGCTGGCCAGCTATGCACCCGTGTCCACCCAGGTCGCGGGCCAGGGCATCAGCGTGGACGCGACCACGCTGTTCCTGGGCGCCCAGTTTGCCGCCACCGAACGGCTGAGCGTCGAAGGGCTGGTCGAAAGCGCGGTGGACGGCCAAAGCAAACACCGGCTGGTACTGGGTGGCGCCTACCGCTTGGGCGAGCGCAGCCGCTTGGTAGCGCGCTATGAAGACCAAACCGGCCTGACCTCGGCCTACGGCGCAACACGCTCGAACGCCTTGAGCGTGGGTGCCGACACGCAGTACATGCCCGGTGGTCAACTCTTCAGCGAATACCGGCTGCGTGACGCCACCAGCCGCGAAGCCTGGTGGGCCAACGGGCTGCGCAACACCTGGGCCTTGCGCGAAGGTGTCACGGCCACGACCGCAGTGGAGTACCTGCGCGTGCTGGACGGTCAAGGCGGCGATGCAGCAGCCATTGCACTGGGCTACGACTACACCGCCAACCCGCTGTGGAAGCTGGCCAGCAAGCTGGAATGGCGGCGCGTTTTCGACAACCGGCGCCTGCCGGGCGACGAACGATCGGATTCGGTGTTGTCCACCGTGGCGCTGGCGCGCAAGATGAACCGGGACTGGACGCTGCTGGCCCGCAACCACCTGCTGGTCAACCGCTACGCCCAAGGGCCCGGCGGCACATCCACCGGCATCGGTGGCGCGACCGACGGCGCCTACACCGCCGTGCAGGACCGCTTTCAGATCGGTGCCGCCTTCAGGCCCGTGGACCACAACCGTCTGGACGTGCTGAGCAAATACGAATTCAGGTTCAGCCACAACGCCAATGGACAGTTGGGCCTGAAGGAGTCCGTCCACATCGCCTCGGTACAGGCCATCTACCACCCATCGCGACCCTGGTGGCTGACGACGCGGCTGGCGGCCAAGGCGCGTGAAGAGACGGGCCTGTCGGCGTTGGGCAAGACGCGCTACGACGCGGCGCTGCTGTCGGGCCGGCTGGTTTACGACCTCGCCGAAAGGATCGACGCCGGGTTCATGGCCGCCACCTTGATGGGCGGCCCGAACGGCAGATCGCTGAGCAGCCTGACACGTTCGCGCCAGTCCGCGCTGGGCGTCGAAGCGGGTTACCTGGTGAAAGAAAACCTGTGGCTGTCCGCGGGCTACAACTGGCGCGGATTCTCCGACGCTGACCTGACAGCCAGCGAATACACCAACAGCGGTGTGTACCTGCGGCTGCGCCTGAAGTTCGACGAAGACCTGTTTGCCGGTACCTCACGTGCCATCAACCGAACGCTGGACCAAGCGGCCGCAGCGATCAGACCCTGAGAGGGATCTTGACCCCCATGAATACCGTTCACCCCCTTGCCGCTGAGGCCATGCGCCACAGCGGCAGCAACACGCAGCGCCGCGGGGCCACCGCCTGGGCTGCAACGGCAGCTCTGGGCGCCGCAACAGCCGCAGCCCTTCTTGCCGGGAACGCAGAGGCCCAGCCATCGCCGGTCTTGCAACCCGTGCCCGAACGCATCAGCGACGGTGCGATCCACGCCGACCACCTGAGCTACGAGCGGATGCAAACGCGGATCAAGGCGCTCAACGACAGCGGCGGCCACCGTGTGGCGTCGTACAGCCTGGCCAAGGCGCAATGCTGGCTGGACGTGAGCTTTCACGAATACAGCCGAAACGACCGCAGTGCCTTTCCGCAGGCGTCCTTGAGCGAATCCGCCCGCATCGTCGACTACCTGGCACGCAGCCAGGACCCGCTGGCCGCAGACAACCCGGCCCATCAGACGCCCTTGGTGAACCAGGCCAGCCGGCTGCGGCCCGACCTGTGGCAGCTGGCGGCAGACCTGAAAACACACGAAGGCTACCGTTGCGCCGGGCAGCACATTGCCTGCGCCGAGGTGGAACTGGTGCATGCCGGCAACGAATACAAGCAACAGGGCTGGCGCCACGCCAAGCCCTATGTGCAGATTGCCGAGGACAGGCTCGCTGACGCCAGCGCGGCGGCAAAGGCCTGCGCCGTGCCACCGTCTGCACCTGGGTTGGTTGCTGCACCGGCGCCGCTCGCGGTAGCGGCGCTTGAACCACCACCACCACCGCCTGCGGTGACTGCGGCACCCGCGCCGCTGCAACGTCAGCTGGACGTGCTGTTCAACTTCGACAAGCGCGCCATCACCGATGTCCTGGCCGCCAGCAAGCAGAACCTGGACCAGCTGGTCGAGCAGCTCAATTCGCTGCAGGGCAGTGGCGCCTGGAAGGTGGACAGCATCGTCCTGACCGGACATGCCGACATCAGCAACGGCACCGGCAACCCGGCCTACAACGTCAAGCTGGCGCAGGACCGGGCCCACACGGTCAAGCAGTTTCTGGTCGCACAGGGCCTGGATGCCCAGCTGGTCACCGTCAACGCCAAGGCCGACACCGAGCAAGTCGTGCAATGCGACCGCAAGGCACTTTCCCGCACCGCCCTAAAGCAGTGCCTGTTGCCCAACCGACGCGTGCAACTGGAGCTGCGGGGCTGGGTGACGAACGGTCCATGACCCGCATGATCGGGTAGGCGCCCGAAGGTCCCATCCGCAGTGTCAATGCCCGCGCGTGGCGCGGTCGAACTTGTCATCGCGGAAGTCTTCGGGCTTCAGGTCGGCCGCGGTGGTGACCAGCAGCGTGATCTCGTGGCTGCCTTCGATGGGCTTGCCGTTCAGTGTCTGCGGCTCGAAGCGCCAGGCCTCGGTGGTGGTGCGGGCCCAGCGGCGCACCGACTTGGGCATAGCCTCGCCGTGCACGGCCAGCGGGGCTCGCAGGTCCTTGATCGATTCCATCCGGGCCAGCGCGTCAGGATGAGATCGAGCTTGAAAGCGCTGTCGCGTTGATCAGGAAGGCGAGGTGCCCGGGGGCACCACGGATTGCCGCATCACCAGATCACAGTCGACCAGGCTCGTTGCGGGGGCGGGCTGGCCGGCTGGCTCGAGGGCAGCGACCAATTGCTTGACGGCCATGGCCGTCATTTCTTCAACCGGAAGGTTTGCCGTCGTGAGCGCCGGCCAAAGCTTGCGTGACAGCCCCGAGTTGTCGAAGCCGACGACCGAAAGATCAACAGGTACACGCAGGCCGCAACAGTGGGCGGCGGCGATGACGCCCGCAGCCACGTCATCGCTGGCGCACACCACCGCCGTGGGCCTTTGCCTGCGGTCGGCGAAGAGCGTGTTGCCCGCCGACAGGCCGGACTCGAACACCAGCCCGTTGTCCGAGTACCAACGGGCAGGTACCTTCAGGCCGGCGGTTGCCATGGCGGCCCGAAATCCGCCCTGCCGCTCCACGCCGGCCCTGACGGCGCCTCCGCCTGCAAAGGCGATCCTTTGGTGTCCTTGGTCAATGAGGTGTTGGGTGAGGGCGCTGCTGGCCGCATGCTCGTTCGCTGCCACCCACCGCTGTGCCTTGTCCATCCGCAAGGGGCTGATGGCAGAGAAGGGCACTTCGGCAGCCGTCAGGGCATCGAGCAGTCCCACTATCTCCGTGGCTGGCGCGGGGATCACGTAGCCACCGACCTGCCGGCTCTTCACCAGGTCGATCAGTTCTTCAGCCGTTGTCTCGGTTTGATGACCCTTGACCATCATCAGGGTGTAGCCACGTTCCAGACAAACCGACAATGCGCCCATCTGGAGGGCGCTGAGGTATTCATAGCCTGCCTTGCTGGCGAAGTCAGTGGTCTTGTGCGGCACCACCAGGCCGATGACGCGTGCCACGCTTGCCGCCAGGCTGCGAGCCGAGTGCAGGGGCCGGTAGCCCAGTGCCTGGATCGACTTCAGGACGGCTTCGCGGGTGTCTTGTGCAACATGCGGCTCGTTGCGCATGACCCTGGATACGGTCATCACCGCCACGCCGGCGTGCGCAGCGACCTCGCGAATGGTGATCTTCTCGGGCTTGGTACGTGGGGTCATCCCGGGAGCTTACCGGGAACAGCCGTGTCTTCCCGATCCGACAAAAAGAGAACGTTATCTGTCGAGATCAGGGTTTGCATGTATTTCTGGGGGAATGCCTTTGTAAGAGCATCAGATAACGTTATCACAAAGAGTGCTGCCCCGTGACTTACCCCGGCTGCGCGCGCCCTGCGAGCCGAACAACCTAGGAGACATGTTCATGTACCGATTCCAACCCCTGTACGCGGCCCTGGCAGTTGCGGGCTTGGCTGGCTCCTGCCTGCCTGCGCTGGCGCAATCGAATCCCGGCGCTGGTTCAGTGCCATCGCCCCAGGCTGACAAGCCATCGAACCAGATCATCGAGATCACCGCGACGGCGCAGAAGCGCACGCAGAACGTGTTGAGAACGCCGCTGGCACTGTCGGTGCTGTCAGGCGACGAAATGAAGTCCGCCGGTGTCTCGTCTGCCCTGAACCTGTCCGAGCTCTTGCCCAATACGGAGATCGGCAAGGGGTTTGGCGGCGGCATCCAGGTCACGCTTCGTGGCATCGGCAGCACCGACGACTCCGAGCGCGGCGACCCCGCCGCCGCCGTCCACATCGACGGCATCTACCTGGGGCGCACGCGCAGTGCCGGCGTCACTTTCTACGACCTTGCGCGCATCGAGGTGCTGCGCGGGCCGCAAGGCACGCTGTACGGTCGGAATGCCAACGCCGGGGTTGTCAACATCATCACCAACAAGCCAAGCAACAAGCTGGAAGGCAGTGCCAGTCTTGAAGCGGGTAACTACAGCACCTTGCGCCTCGAGGGCATGATCAACGTGCCTGTGAACGACATGCTGGGCATCCGGGCGGTGGTCTCGCGTGAGAAGCGCGACGGCTTCTCCGATACCGCCAATTCGAGCAACAACTTCGGCTCTGATCGCGACGACCTGAACAACACGTCGGCGCGCTTGCACGTGTTGTTCAAGCCCACGAGCAGCATCTCGTGGCTGGTCACCGCCGATGGTGCCACTTACAAGGGCCATAACCAGGCATCGTTCAACGTGTCCAGCGGCGTGGTACCCAGCAGCCGGCGCCTGAACCCCGCGATTGAAGGCAAGACCGACAACCGTGCCTGGGGCCTGACCAGCGAGATCACCGCTAACCTTGGCTTTGCGGACCTGACCTACCTCTTCGGTCGCCGCGAGGACAAGCAGGACGAAGCAGGCTCCAACGCCGAGAGCCGCACATGGTTCACGGCCAAGAGCAACTTCAAGCAGGACTCTCATGAGATCCGCCTGAGTTCGCCGGCCAAGCAGCCGTTGCAATGGATTGCCGGTGTCTACAGTTACAAGGGCAACACCGCGAATGTCGATTTCCCTGTCTTCATCGGTACCTCGCAACTGGTGCGCTTCTTCCAGAACCCGGCGCGCAACGAGAGCGAAGCCGTCTTCGGGCAGGCAACGGTCCCGGTGCTGGACGGACTGCGCCTCACGGGTGGCCTGCGCTACACGCAGGACAGAAAGCTGCGCAAGGGAAGCACCTTCGATGGCAACAACAACCTGATTGGCAACGTTGGCAACGACGCCGACGCCGGCTGGAGCAAGAGCACCTACAAGTTGGGGCTGGATTACGACCTGGGCAAGACGGCGCTGTTGTTCGCCAACCTGGCGACCGGCTTCAAGGCGGGCGGCTTCAACGATGGCAACGCGGTGGCGGGTGACGCCAACTTCAACCCGTTCCTGTACTACAAGCCAGAGTCGATTCGCTCGCTGGAGGTGGGCGCCAAGGGTCGCTTCCTCGACGATCGCCTGCACCTCAGCGTGGCCGCGTTCAACTACGACTACACCGAGATGCAGGTGCAGACGGTGCTGAACAACTCGCTGGTCACCAGCAACGCCGGCGTGGCGCGCGTGCGCGGCGCCGAGGTCGAGGGCAAGCTGAGCGTCGGTGCGGCCGGCCGCCTTGACTTCTCTCTGGGCCTGCTGAACTCGCGCTACAAGCAGTACACCACCCCGAACGGCACCAGCTATGCCGGCAGGCCCCTGGACAAATCGCCCGACACGAGCTTTGGCCTGGGCTACACACACGGCTGGGACCTGGCCAATGGCGCAACGCTCAGCGCGAATGCCAGCACCCGCTACAGTTCTTCTTACGTGCTGCTGGATCCGGGTTCCATCACGGCCGCGCCCAAGCAGATCCGCCAGCCGTCGCACACCAAGTCCAACCTGTCGCTGACCTACGCTCCGGCCAGCGGGGGCTGGGATGTGCAGGTCTTCGTCAAGAACATCGAGGACGAGACCACCATGAATGCACTGTTCTCGAACAACGGCGCCAACTCCGCCTTCCTGTCGGAGCCACGCACCTTTGGCTTGCGTGGAAACCTGCGCTTCTGAGCTTGCGATGCAGTCTTGTCGCCCCCCTGCCGAACCTGCCTCAAGCGTCGCTGACCGGACGCGAGATGTTGGGCGCCCAAGGTGCAGGTCAAACTCGCCTACCGCCGGCTTTTGGCGCCCTCACCAGCGAGAACATGAAGTCGATCACAACGACCTTCTGCCAGGCCGAACGCCGGTTGCTGCTCGCGGCGCCACGCATCGGCCCCACCGTCGTCGAACGCCTTGAAGCGGCCGGCTTCAACTCGCTGGACGTGCTGCGGCGCCACGGCGTGGAAGCTGCTGTGGAGGAGGTCTGCCAGCGCCAGGGCCATGCCGCCTGGCGGAACAGGCGCAGCGCGCTGATCCTTGCCTTGAACCGGGTTGCCCAGGCCAGCCCTGAAACTTCTCCATGACGATTTCCCAAGACGTGTCTGCCGCTGCGCTGCGGGCAGCCCCCTTCAAGCTTGACGACGCGGCTGTCCAATGGGTCGAGCAGACACGTGCTTCGCTGAGCCTGGACGACCAGCTGCGGCAGTTGTTCAACGAAGCGTCGCTGGGCGACGACCTCGAAGCTGCCCGCCGACTGGGCGCCCAGCGGCTGGGTGGCGTGACCCGCTTTGTGGGCGCTGACGCCCGTGCGGCGTGGGAAGCCACCCGCGTCATGCTGTCGCAGGCAACGGTTCCGCTGCTCATCAGTGGCGACCTGGAAGGGGGCGCCATCGGCATGCCCTGCGCCACGCCCGTGCCCAACCAGCTGGGCATGGCCGCGACCGATTCCGAGTCGCTGACCTGCCAGGTGGCGGCCCTGGTGGCCGCCGAAGGGCGCGCGCTCGGCTTCAACTGGACCTTCGGGCCGGTGGTGGACATCAACGCCCGCCATCGCAGTGCCATTGTCGCCACCCGCTCCTTCGGCAGCGACCCCGACCGCATCCTTCGGCTGGCCCGCGCCCATCAGCAGGCTTTTCAGCGTGCCGGCCTGGCCACGACACTGAAGCACTGGCCAGGCGAAGGTTTTGATGAACGCGACCAGCACCTGCTGACCACCCTCAATCCGCTCGGCCTGGACGAGTGGGAGACGCGGTTCGGCCGCATCTACCGTTCCTTGATCGACCAGGGCGCGCTGTCCGTGATGTCGGCGCACATCGCCTTCCCGGCCTGGGCGGCGCACTGCGGCGCCACGGGCGTGGAGCTGTACCGGCCGGCCTCGGTGTCGCGATTCATCAACCAGGACCTGCTGCGCGGCAGGCTGGGGTTCAACGGGCTCATCGTGTCGGACGCCACCACCATGGCCGGGCTGGGCAGCTGGGCAGCGCGGCATCAGTTCCTGCCGGAGGTGATCGAGAACGGCTGCGACATGATCCTGTTTTCCATGGACGTGGAAGGCGACCTGCAGGTGCTGCACCGGGCGCTGGCCGATGGCCGGCTGTCGCAGCAGCGTGTGCAGGATGCCGTCACCCGCGTACTGGCCTTGAAAGCCGCCCTGGGCCTGCACAGGAAAACAGCTGACGAACGGCTGCCGCCGCTGCAAGACGGCCGGGTCAGCCTGCCGGCACACCAGCAGTTGGGCCGCCAAGCTGCTGGCCAGAGCGTGACCCTGGTGAAAGACGTGCAGGGTCTGTTGCCCATCAGCCCGGCCCGGCACCGCCGCGTGGTGCTGCTCATCGACCGGCAGCGCGTGGGCTTCGCGAACGACGAGAACCCCGCTGCGCTGCGCATGGCCACGCTGCTGCGCGAGCGCGGCTTCGAGGTGCGCGACTACGACCCCGCCCAGCCGCCCACGCCGGCCAGCGCCGACCTGCTGATGCTGGTCTTGGCCCAGGAGTCGGTCTACACCCAGGGCAATGTCTGGCTGGACTGGCGCCGCATCACGGGTTCACCCAGCGCTGCCATGCGCCGGCAGTGGCACGACCTGCCCTGTTTGCTGGTGTCTTTCGGCCACCCCTACTACCTGTTCGACGCGCCGCGCATGCCCTGCGTGGTGAATGCCTACAGCGGCATCGAATCGGTGCAGGAAGCCGTCGTGCAGCGCCTGCTGGGCGAAGCGCCCTTCACCGGCGGCAACCCCGTCGACGCCAGCTGTGGACTGCCCGATGCGCGCTACTGAAGGCCACCCGGCGCCTGAATGGCGCTGCACCACCCAGCAGGCCGCCTGGCAGGCGAGGGCCTTGCCTGTGCAGCGCAGCGCGGTCCAGGGCTTTCGCGACTTCGACGTGCTGGTGCAGCACGACGCGCCGCGCCAGGCGATGCGCGGCTTCGGCGCCACCTTCAATGAACTGGGCTGGGACGCGCTGCAGGCCCTGTCTGCCGACCAGCGCGAAGCCCTGCTGCACGAGTTCTTCGCCCCCGGCGCGGGCCTGAACCTGCGCCTGTGCCGGCTGCCCATCGGCGCCAGCGACTTTGCGCGCGACTGGTATTCGTGCAACGAACACGACGGCGACTTCGCCATGCGCCACTTCGACGCCACGCGCGACCTGCGCGGCCTGGTGCCCTACATCCAGGCCGCGCAGCGCCACCAGCCGGCGCTGCAACTGTGGGCCTCGCCCTGGTCGCCGCCCACGTGGATGAAGCACAACCGGCATTACGCGATGGTGCCGCCGCCGGCCTACATGCCGGACAACGGCCTGAAGCCTGAGCAGGCCTGGAGCCGCAGCGACGACGCGCTGGTGATGGACGACCGCCACCTGGCCGCCTACGCGCTGTACTTCAGGCGCTTCGTCGAGTTCTACCGCAGCCAGGGCATTTCCATTTCCATGGTGATGCCGCAGAACGAATTCAATTCCGCGCAGTTTTTCCCCAGTTGCGTGTGGACCGCGGCGGGCCTGGCGCGCTTCATCGCACACCTGGGGCCTGAGATGGCGGCGCTGGGCGTGAAGGTGTTCCTGGGCACGCTGGAGCGGCCGCTGCCCGAGGTGGTGGACGCCGTGCTGGCCGACCCCAACGCCGGGCCGCAGGTGCTGGGCATTGGCCTGCAATGGGCGGCGCGGCAGGCGGCGGCCATCATTCGCCACCGGCACCCGCAACTGGAGCTGATGCAGACCGAGCAGGAGTGCGGCGACGGCCGCAACGACTGGCGCTTTGCGCGCTACAGCTGGACGATGATGCGCGACTTCATCCGCGCTGGCGCCAGCAGCTACGTGTACTGGAATCTGGTGCTGCCCGAAGGCGGCGCCAGCACCTGGGGCTGGAAGCAGAACGCTTTTGTGACGGTGGATACGGCTGCCGGTCGGTACCGCGCCAACCCCGACCTGCAGGTCTTCAAGCACATCAGCCACTTCGTGCAGCCCGGCGCGGTGCGGCTGGAGACCGTCAGCATCACCGGCCACGACAACCTGCTGGCTTTCCGCAACCCCGACGGCCGCACCGTGGTGGCGGTGCACAACGACGGCAGCAGCGTGCTGCCCCTGCGCCTGGCGGTGCAAGGCCAGGTGCTGGCTGTGGAACTGCCGGCAGATTCCTTCAACACGCTGCTGCTGTGAACACACCCGCCCCCCTGCACACGCGTTTCACGCAGCGCTACGGCGTGAAGCACCCGTTCGCCGCCGCCGGGCTGGGGTTTGCCGGCATGACACCAGCGTTGGCGCTGGCGGTAGACGCAGCCGGCGGCATTGGCGCCATTGGCGTGGCCACCATGCCAGGCGACGAACTGCGGCGCTGCATCCGCGTGCTGCAGGCGTGCGCGAAGGGCCCTTTCAACATCAACTTCATCGGCTGCTTCGACAACGAAGAGCGGCTGCGCATCTGCCTGGACGAAGGCGTGCCCATCGTGTCCTGGCACTGGGGCGGGCCCACCCCGGCACAGCAGCGTGACATGCAGACCGCCGGCGTGAGCTGGTGGCAGCAGGTGGGTAGCGTGCAGGCCGCCCGCAAGGCCGTGGACGGTGGCGCGCAGGCCATCGTGGCCCAGGGCTGGGAGGCCGGCGGCCACAACCTGCAGGGCGTGGACGGCGCACCCGGGCTGCCCACCTTCGTGTTCCTGCCCCAGGTGGTGGACGCCGTGGGCGCGCACACGCTGGTGCTGGCCAGCGGCGGTGTGGCCGACGGCCGCGGCGTGGCGGCAGCGCTGGCGCTGGGCGCCGACGCGGTGTGGGTGGGCACCCGCCTGGTGGCCACGCAGGAATCCGACGCGCACCCTGAACACAAGCGGCGCATCGTCGCCTCCAGCGGCGACGACACCGTGCTGACCAGCATCTTCAGCCCCGAGTGGCCCGTGTTCAACCCCATGCGCGTGCGGCGCAACGCCGTGGTGCAACGGCTGCAGGGCCGCATGGAAGAAGCCCGGGCGCACCGGCAGACAGGCGCCGAAGTGGGCCACACCGTGCTGTTCGGCCAGCCCCTGCGCCTGGGCCCGCTGGAGGCCATTCCGCCCACCGCCCAAACGCAGGCCGACTGGGAAGCCGTGCCCTGGTTGATGGGCCAGAGCGCAGGCCTGATCCACGACCTGCCTTCAGCCACCGACGTGGTGCAGCGCATGATGACCGAGGCCGCTTCGATTTGCCAGCGCATGGCGGGGGCCACGGCATGATCACCCTGGGCCTGGACCTGGGCACCAGCGCGCTGAAGCTGGCGCTGGTGGGCGACGACGACCGCGTGATCGCCGCCACCAGCCGCCCGCTGAGCGTGCAACGGCCCGCACCCGGCCACAGCGAACAAGACCCTGATGCCTGGTGGGCGGCAGCATGCTCGGGCCTGGACGAATTGCGCGAGCGCGCACCCGCCGACATGGCCGAGACTGCCGCCATTGCCGTGGCCGGCCAGATGCACGGCGCCACCCTGCTGGGCGCCGCTGGCCAAACGCTGCGCCCCTGCATGCTGTGGAACGACGGCCGCAGCCAGGCCGAGTGCGCCGAACTCGAGGCCGCCTGGCCCGCGCTGCGGCAGGTCACCGGCAACTGCGCCATGCCCGGCTTCACCGCGCCCAAGCTGGCCTGGGTGCGCAAGCACGAGCCGCAGGTCTTCGCACAAGTCGCCAAAGTGTTGCTGCCCAAGGCCTGGCTGATGTGGAAGCTGAGCGGGCAGTTCGTGGAAGAGATGTCCGACGCGTCGGGCACGCTGTGGCTGGACGTGGCGCAGCGCCGCTGGTCGCCCGCAGCGCTGGCCGCCACCGGCTTGAGCGAAGCCCAGATGCCGCGCCTGGTGGAAGGCAGCGCCGTGGCTGCGGAACTGAGCGCCGAGTGCAGCGCGCGCTGGGGCTTCAAGCGCCCGCCGCTGCTGGCCGGCGGCGCGGGCGACAATGCCGCCGGTGCCGTGGCCGTGGGCGCCGTGCGGCCGGGGGATGCCTTCGTGTCGCTGGGCACATCGGGCGTGCTGTGGGCCACCACCGCGGGCTTCGCGCCCAACCCCGCGCGCGCCGTGCACGCCTTCTGCCATGCGCTGCCCGGCACCTGGCACCAGATGGGCGTGCTGCTGAACGCGGCATCCGCGTTGGCCTGGTGGGCGCAGGTGTGCGGCGCGCCTGAGGCCCAGTTGGTGGAAGAAGCTCAGGCCTGGTCGGCATCGAACCACGGCACGCCCTTTTTCGCACCCTATCTGGCCGGCGAACGCACGCCGCACAACAACGCCGCGCTGCGCGGCGGCTTTGCCCAACTGGCGGCCGACACACCGCGCGCCGCCATGACGCAGGCCGTGCTGGAAGGCGTGGCCTATGCCCTGCGCGACTGCCAGGCCGCGCTGGCCGACGCCGGCACGGTGCTTGCCGAGGCCAGCGTGCTGGGCGGCGGCGCGCGCTCGGCCCACTGGGTGCAGGTGCTGGCCGATGTGCTGAACCTGCCGCTTTACCAAGTGGCCGAAAGCGAACACGGCGGCGCACTGGGCGCAGCCCGGCTGGCGCGGATGGCTGCAGGCGACGGCGTGGACGTGGCGCGCGCGCCGCGCCGCCTGCGCAGTTTCGAGCCCCGTGCCAGCGAAGCCCGCCGGCACGCCGAACAACACGCGCGCTGGCAGCTGATGGCCGGCCATGCAAACAGCTTCACCTGAATAGGCCCTGCCATGCCCACCAACAAGACCGCCCCCACCGCCGCCACTGCTTCGCCCCGCAGCGGCTACTTCAGCATCACCGAACCGGTGCGCTACGCCGGCCCGAAGTGGAAGCCCAGCGCACGCAAGCCGCTGGCCTACCGCTGGTACGACCCCGAGCGCATCGTGCTGGGCAAGCGCATGGAAGACCAGCTGCGCTTTGCCGTGTGCTACTGGCACAGCTTCGTCTGGCCGGGCAACGACCCCTTTGGCGGCGACACCTTCAGCCGCCCCTGGCACGCCGCCGGTGCCGACCCCTTGCAGCAGGCGCTGCACAAGGCCGACGTGGCCTTCGACCTGTTCACGCTGCTGGGCGTGCCCTTCTTCACCTTCCACGACCGCGACGTGGCCCCTGAAGGCGCCACCCTGGCCGAAAGCAACAGCCACCTGAAGCGCGTGGGCGAGGTCTTCGCCCGCAAGATGCAGGACAACGGCGTGCAGCTGCTGTGGGGCACGGCCAACCTCTTCAGCAATCGCCGCTACATGGCCGGTGCGGCCACCAACCCCGACCCCGAAGTCTTCGCCTACGCCGCCGCGCAGGTAAAGAACGCGATGGAGCTGACGCACGAACTGAAGGGCCACAACTACGTGCTGTGGGGCGGCCGCGAAGGCTACGAGACCCTGCTGAACACCGACATGAAGCGCGAGCTGGACCAGCTGGGCCGCTTCTTCCAGCTGGTGGTCGAACACAAGCACAAGATCGGCTTCAAGGGCACCATCCTCATCGAGCCCAAGCCAGCCGAGCCCACCAAGCACCAGTACGACTACGACACCGCCACCGTCTACGGCTTCCTCAAGCGCTACGGGCTGGAAAAGGAAGTGGCGGTCAACATCGAGCAGAACCACGCCGTTCTGGCCGGCCACACCTTCGAGCACGAGATCGTCACCGCGCAGGCGCTGGGCATCTTCGGCAGCATCGACATGAACCGGGGCGACGACCAGCTGGGCTGGGACACAGACCAGTTCCCCAGCAATCTGCCGCAAATGGCGCTGGCGCTGTACTACATCCTGAAGGGCGGCGGCTTCAGCACCGGCGGCCTGAACTTCGACGCCAAGGTGCGCCGCCAGTCCATCGACCCCGACGACCTCGTCATCGGCCACGCCACCGCCATGGACCTGTGCGCCCGGGCGCTGCTGGTGGCCGAGAAGATGATCGCCGACGGCGCACTGCAGGACTTCGTGGCCGGGCGCTACGAGGGCTGGAACGGCAGCCTGGGCAAGTCCATCCTGGGCGGCAAGCGCAGCCTGGACGACCTGGCACGCTGGGTGCACAAGGGTGCGGTCGAGCCCCAGCCCCGGTCGGGCAAGCAGGAATGGCTGGAAGCGCTGGTCAACAGTTACCTTTGAGGCGTGGAACAGCCGCTGGCCGCGCCAGCGCTTGCATCAACGGGCCGGGTTTCAAGGGCCGCACAGGACACGACGTGAACACCCCAACACCGCATCGGCATGCACCCTGCGCAAGCACATGCCAGCTGAAGCCAGGAGATCTTGATGATTGATCTGCCCCGTGCTCTCGATGGCCGCACGGCCTTGGCCCTGTGTTCGGCACTGCTGGCTGCCAGCACCGCCAGCGCCCAGCCCAAGCCCTTGGAGGTGATGCACCAGTGGACATCTCCCGGCGAGTCGGCTTCGGTCAAGGTGCTGGCAGACGCCTTCAATGCCGCCGGCGGCCGGTGGAAGGACTCGGCCGTGGCCGGCACCGCGCTGGCGCACAGGGCCGTGGTGGCCAGGCTCACGTCGGGCAATGCCCCCGGCGCGGCCCAGGTAAATTTTGGCCGGCGCATCGAAGAGCTGGCCGAGGAAGGCCTGCTGGGCGACATCAGCGATGTCGCCGCCCAGGGCCAGTGGGCCCGGGTGGTGTCGCCTGCGGTGCTGAAATCGGTCACCCACCAGGGCAAGGTGGTGGCCGTGCCCGTTACCGTGGCCGGCACCAACTGGCTGTGGTTCAGCCCGCAGGTGCTGAAGGCCGCCGGTGTGGCCGCACCCCGGACCATCGACGAGATGTTCGTCGCCGCCGAGCGCGTCAAGTCCGCCGGCCTGACGCCTTTTGCCTTGGGCGCCCAGCCCTGGCAGCTGAACTTCGTCTTCAGCAACCTGCTGCTGGGCACGGCCGGCCGCGGTGCGCTGGAGCAACTGGGGCGTGCCGACACGGCCGCGTTGAACAGCCCTGGTGCATTGAAGGCGATGGATCTGTTCCTGCGCGTGCGCGGCCTGGTGGATGCAGGTGCCACCAACCGCAGCTGGAACGACTCGGCCAACCTGGTGATCACGGGCAAGGCCGCCTTCCAGTTCATGGGCGACTGGGCCAAGGCCGAATACAGCGCCGGCGGCAGGAAGCCCGGCGTCGATTTCGGCTGCATGCTCACGCCGGGCGCACAGGACGTCTACGTCATCATGGGCGATGCCTTTGCGATGCCCGCCCGGGTGCCGAAAGACGACCAGGCCAGCCAGAAGCGGCTGGCCGCCGTCGTGATGGACCCCCAGGTGCAACGCCGCTTTGCGCTGGCCAAGGGCTCGCTGCCGGTGCGCAGCGACATCTCTGCCGAAGGCTTCGATGCCTGCGCCCAACAGGCCTTGAAGGTGATGGCCAACCCGGCCCAGGTACTGGCCAGCGCGAACATGACGCTCAGCGGCGACGTGAATGGTGCCATCACCGACACGCTGGGGCGCATCTGGGCCGCGCCCGGGATCAAGGCGGCCGACGCCGTGGCCTTGCTCACCCGCGCCATCAACGCCGCCAAGTGAAGCGGATGACGCCGATCTTCCGCGCCTGCAGGTCGACAAGGCCCTGACCATGACCCCTGAACGCCTGCGCAACCTGTCGCCGGTGGCAGCACTGACACCGTCGCTGCTGGCGGCCCTGGTGTGCTTTTACGGCTGCATCGGCTGGATGATCTACATCTCGTTCACCCGCTCCAGGCTGATGCCCAACTACGAGTGGGCCGGCCCGGTGCAGTACCAGCGCCTGGCCGCCGACGAGCGCTGGCACCAGGCGCTGAGCAACCTGGGCATCTTCGGCGGGGGCCTGGTGCTGGGCTGCCTGGTGCTGGGCGGTTTGCTGGCCATTTTCCTGGACCAGCGCATCCGCTTCGAAGGCGTGCTGCGCACCATCTACCTGTACCCGCTGTCGATCAGCTACGTGGTCACGGGCCTGGTGTGGCAATGGCTGCTGAACCCCGAATTCGGCCTGCAACAGGTGATGCGGGACCTGGGTTGGACCACCTTCACCTTCAACCCGCTGGCCGATGCCGCCTGGGCCATCTATGCCGTGCTGCTGGCCGCCATCTGGCACGGCGCGGGCCTGGTGATGGCCATCTTGCTGGCCGGTCTGCGCGGCATCGACGGCGAGGTCTGGCGCGCCACGCGGGTGGACGGCATTCCGGCCTGGCGTGTGTACTGGCACGTCATCCTCCCCATGCTGGCACCGGTGGTCAGCACCTGCGTGGTGCTGTTGCTGCTGAACGCCCTGCGAGCCTATGACCTGGTGGTGGCCATGACCGGTGGTGGCCCCGGCTACGCCAGCGACATGCCCGGCAAGTACGTGGTCGACTTCTCCAGCGAGCGCGCCAACCTGGGCCTGGCCGCGGCGGCAGCGGTGGAGATGCTGCTGATCCTGGCGCTGCTGCTGGGCGTGGGGGCGCTGCTCAAGCGCGGCCGCCGCCGCAGTGCTGCTGCATTGCCGGGGGCCGCACCCGACGGCACACCGGGGAAAGCACCATGACCCGCCCCGGCTTCACGCCCGTGCGCCTGGGCCTCTACGCTTTCCTGCTGGTCTCGGCCGCCTTCTTCCTGCTGCCGCTGTTCGTGATGCTCATCACCTCGATGAAGACCATGCCCGAACTGCGCGAGGGCTCGATGCTGGCGCTGCCCCAGGCGCTGAACTTCGACGCCTGGCGCACCGCCTGGTCGCGGGCCTGCACCGGGCTGGTGTGCGAGGGCATCGCCCCGGGCTTCTTCAACTCGCTGACCATCGTCCTGCCCAGCGTGGTGCTGAGCATCGCGCTGGGTGCCATCAACGGTTATGCCCCAATACTGTTCGGTTAGATTATTCTGACCTACAATCCCCACCGTCGCAACACGACGACGGGTAGGACATGGCACGAACCAAGGCGGTGCTTG
>LNFM01000683.1_pt1 | contig 81685 bp, 81 predicted proteins | sample 596031 | NCBI WGS metagenome assembly LNFM01 (sample SAMN04254537, study PRJNA301005) | activated carbon metagenome | isolation source: dual media filters at the Ann Arbor, Michigan drinking water treatment plant | place: USA: Ann Arbor | reverse complement strand
TCAAGGCAGACCTGCGCCAGACCGGAAATGCCGAGTTCGCCTGCGGCGATCCGTGACACATCGATAATTCTTCCGCTGACAAAGGGACCGCGATCGGTGATCCGCACCACCGTCGAGCGCCCATTGTCGCGATTGATGACCCTGACCATCGATCCGAACGGCAGCGAGCGGTGCGCGGCGGTAAAATTTTTGGCCTGGGTATCCTCTCCGCTCGCCGTCTCTTCGCTCGCGGTCGCATAGACCGAGGCAAGACCGCATTCGTCCGGCTTGCTCACGGCCGCGCGCGCCGGCGCCAGCAAAGCGGCCTGCAGGACCGCCACGACAAGCACATGTGCCTTCATGTTCATTTGATCGCTTCGCGAAGTTGCCGCAGCTCGCATTGCGCCTGCGCCCACCGAAGCTCGCGCGGCCTCGCGGCCTCGCTGATGTAGCATAGGCCGCCGCTCGCAAAACGACCGCCTGGGGGGCGGTCGTTCATGTGAAGCCAGCCGATGGGCGGCAGGGCCGACGCTTGCGCGCGCCCTGTTACGGGCATGGATGACGCAGACCGTCGTAGCCCAGATAGGTCCCCGACGCCGGATCGTAGGACCTGAAGCGCTGCCGACAATAGGCGACAGCATTGCCGCCGGCATAAGGCGCAACGGTCACGTAACCCTGGTCATAATAGCCGGGGCCATAATAGCCGGGGCCATAATAGCCGGGCGCATAGCCGCCATAGCCGTAATATCCGTAGGGTCGCGTGGCGCCAATGATGGCCCCGCCGATGATCGCGCCGGCGGCGATGCCTGCGGCCGCGCGACCATATCCGCGATATCCGCCGTACCGGTGGCCGCGCCATCGCACGGTCTCGGTCGACGGCGCCACTGCGTTCTGAAGTCCAAGCGTTTGCGCCATCGGTCCCGCCGCAGCGGGTGCAACGAGCCATGGCGCAGCGGCAGCTATCAGCGCGGCAGCAAGAACTTTAGGTGATATAATCATGACCTGTTCTCCGATGCGTTTTCGGCAATACCGTCATATCCGGCACCGCCAGGAAAGTTTGACAACGACTTCTCGGCATTCACGGGCGTCGGTCGTGATGTGCATGACGTCCGATCACTTGCTGTCAAGACAAGCAGGGGCGGCCGGTTGGGCCGCCCCTGGACTTGCTGATCAGGCGTCCAGAACCGCGACAATTTCACGCGTTCGCGGATGGATGACAAGAATCTGGTCGCCGACCAGAACATAGTCGTAACCGCGCCATCCCGGATAAACCTCGATCACTCCGACCGGCAGGCGGTAGAAGTGCGTCGAACGAGGCACCCGCGTTCCAACGGCGATCGAGAAGTTCACATTCCTGAGCGGTCGAACATCGCTCCGCTTGATGACAGTCGTGATCTTCGTGCGCTGGTCCGGCGTCAGGTTGACGGCACTGCGCGCGCCGGCCGCGCCCTGGCCGGTGGTGGAGGACTTGCTCTCCGACCTGGCGCCCGGTGCTTTGACGTCCTCTTTCGTGCCGGACCTGGCGTCCGACGAAGCCCGGCTCTTCACGTCGTTGCCGCGGCTGTTCTGATCGACGGCCTTGCGCGAGCGATTGCGGTCCTTCATCTCGTTTGCGGGGGTCTGGACCTGCAACTTGTTGCCCTTGGGAGCCGCCTTCTGTTCGACGGCGGCGCCGGCCTTGCTCTTGATGTCGGCCTTGCCCTTGACGTCAGCGCCGGTCTTGCTGTCGGCCGCGCCTTTGATTTCAACAGCGCCACCCTTGCTGTCGCCGCTTTTGGATTCGCTCGTGCCCTGGGCAGAAGCGATGCCGGAGCCGGCAATCAGCACGATGGCTGCAACCGAGCTCAGAAGTCCGTTCCTCATGATACTCTCCATAAATGTGCTCAACGGCGTCCGCCTGTGTGGCGCACCGGCGAGGAGTCGAACCTGTTTTCCGGGTTTCAATGTCCGGGGTCCGCGACCGGTCATTCAGGACGAGGTGCGCAAGGCAGATCGTCGAAGGTCATGACGGGCGGCTTGTCAGCGCCACGGCTATGACAATCTTCCCGTCACAATGTCCAAGTGAGTGCAGGCGATAACGCGCAGCAGGCCATTAAGTTCCTGCGAATTCACGTGTGGATGGCCGCCACAGTGATTTCTCCGGTCCGCCGCAGCACCTGCAAGGCGACCTCGTCGCCGCGCCGTCCGATCGCCAGATCGACGCTTGACTGCCCCAGCCGGAGATTGCGCAGAATCACCTCGTCCAGGAACGAGGGCAGACGCGGGTTGATCAGCCTGATCTGGTTCTCGGGTGGATTGAACCATAGCCCGAGCGAAGCCTGCAGCAGCGCGAAGGGCGTCGTCGCCGCCCAGGCCTGCGGCGAACAGGCCACGGGATACAGCGTGGGTCCCCGCCCGCGGCCGCGCTGGAAGCCGCAGAACAATTCCGGCATGCGATAGCCGTCCATGTAGGTTGCCGATTCGAACAGGCCCCTGAACACCCGCTCGATCGGCGCGCGCAGTCCGAAGCGCGCGAAGCCGAGCGCAATCATGGCATTGTCGTGCGGCCAGACCGATCCGTTGTGATAGGACATGGGATTGTAGCGGCGCTCCTCTCTCGACACCGTGCGAATGCCCCAGCCCGAGAAGAACGACGGGCGCATCAGGCTCGCTGCAACCGCCAGCGCGCGCTCGCGCGGCGCGATGCCGGTGAACAGCACCTGACCGGCATTCGAGGTGCGCACCTTGCATTGCTGCTTCTGCCCGTCGAGCGCCAGCGCGTAAGTGGCGATCTCGGGACACCAGAATGCGGTGTCGAAACGCGCCGCCAGTTCCTTCGCCTGAGCATCGAGCTCATCGGCGCGCCCCGCCAGGCCGAGCCGCCGTGCCATGCGGCCGGCCAGCTGCTTGGCCATGTACACATAGCCCTGAACCTCGACCAGAGCGATCGGGCCGCGCGCCAGCTCACCGTCGGCATGGAAGATCGCATCGTGCGAATCCTTCCATCCCTGATTGGACAGTCCCTGCTCGGTCTGGCGGTGATATTCGACGAAACCGTCCCGGTCGGGGTCCCCGGGGCCGTCGATCCAGGCCAGCGCCGCCTCGATGTGCGGCCACAGCTCGGCCATGGTCTCCTCGTCGCCGGTGCGCTCGAAATAGAGGCCGGCCAGCATGACAAAGAGCGGAGTGGAATCGACGCTGCCGTAATAGAGACCGAACGGCACCTCGCGCAACGCCGCCATCTCGCCCGCCCGCATCTCGTGCAGGATCTTTCCCGGTTCGGCGTCCGACAGCGGGTCGAAATCCTTTGCCTGGTGCGCGGCCAGCCGCCGGAGCACGCCGCGCGCGATGCCGGGATCGCACCACAGCATTTCGATCGCGGTGAGAATGCCGTCGCGGCCGAATGTCGTCGAATACCAGGGGATGCCGGCATAGGGATAACGCCCGTCAGGCGTCTCCGTGGTCAGCATGTTCAGGTCGGCCGCCGAACGGCACAGCACCTGATTGAACAGCGCGTTCGCGGTCTCGACGGTCGTGCATTTCCGGCTCGCCGCCTTCCGTTCGCGGGATGCCGCGATCATGCCTTTGAAGAACGGGATCGAGGTGATCTCGGGGGCGTTGTCGCAATTCACCGCGACGAAGATGGATTGCCGTTCCCGGGGTTTGAGGTCGAGGACATAGGATGCAACCCCGCTGGCAAGGTCGGCCGGTGCCGGATCGAATCTCAACGCAGTGCGGCGTCCGCGACCGTCGAGGCCGGTATAGTTCAGCACAACGGCCTGATCGGCGACCTGGGTCTTGAGCGTCCCGCGACGCTCGCGGCGGATGCCGCGCACCTCGAAGATATCGGCGAAGTCATTGGCGAAGACCAGTGAGAGCCGCATCGACACCGGCTGGTCCCCATGATTGGAAATTCCCAGACGCTGGTAAGCGGTCGCGCGCCAGAGAAACAATGTGCGCACGATATGCAGGGTGTCCTTCGGCAGGACCAGCTGCTGCTCGAAATAGATGTCGGGATTGGTGAGATCGACGGTGAAAACGGAATTGTCATCCCGGACATTCGAATCCAGCAACAGCGGATGCATGCCGTTAAGCAGAAGCTCGAAACGCGACAGGAAACGGGTGTCCTTGTAGAACAGGCCGTCCACGCCTCCGCCGCTTGCGCCGATGTCGCCATGGCTGTCCATCACGACAAACGTGTCGTCATGCTTGAGCGTGCGGCGCGGCTTGGCCGGCCCGGTCGCGGGAATGTAGAAATCGATATCCGAAACCGGATCGGCGGACAGGTCTGTTGAGGACAAAGCCGCCTTATTCAATTTCAAGCCTCGGGCTGCGTCGCGTCGTGATGGCTCGGCATGAAGGCGCGCGCGGTGTCGTAGGGGTAGATCATGCGAGCCGGCGTCAGCATCGCATGGTAGAGCTTGATATAGTCCCGCGCCATGCGAGCGGCGGTAAAGCGCTCCTCGAAGCGCGCCCGCACCTTGCGCCGGTCAAGCGCCATCACCTGGGGGAGGGCGGCGGCGGCAGACTCCATTCCGTCGATCACAATGCCGGTCACACCCTGATCGATGATTTCGGGAACGGAGCCGTGGCGAAAGGCGAGGACCGGCGTCCCGCACGCCATGGCCTCGATCATGGTCAGTCCGAACGGCTCGGGCCAGTCGATTGGAAACAGCAGCGCCAGGGCTTCCCCGAGAAAGGCGGTTTTCTGCTGTTCGTTGATTTCCCCGATGAATTCCACGCCCGGCCCGAGCAGCGGCACAATGACGTCACGATAGTATTTTTCGTCGACGGCATCGACCTTGGCCGCGATCTTCAGCGGAATGCCCAGGCTGCGGGCGATGTGAATGGCGCGGTCGGGACCTTTCTCCGGAGAAATGCGGCCGAGAAAGGCGACATAGCCGCCGCGCGGATCGTAGGTCGGCGTGTGCATCTGCGCGGGAATGCCGTGGTAGATGGTGGCCGCGAAATTGGCGTCGGCAATCGGGCGCCGCTGCGCATCGGAGATCGATACCAGCGGCATGTCGCCGAAGCCGAGATAGAACGGCAGCAGATCAGGCAGATCCTGGCGGCCATGCAGCGTCGTGACCGTGCGGTCCGCCATCGGGCGGAAGATCGGAAACGGAAAGAAATCGATGTGGAAATGCAGGATGTCGAAATCCGCGGCCTGCTGCCGGACGCGGTCGAGCATGAGCATGTAGTAGGGCAGCGGATCGCGCACCTTGGGATCAAGCCGCAAGGCCGTCCTGGCGCAAGCCACGAGTTTTGCCGATGTCATCGAATCGCCGCTGGCGAACAGCGTCACCTCGTGACCCTGCCGAACAAGTTCCTCGGTCAGATAGGACACGATCCGCTCTGTGCCGCCGTAAAGTCGGGGGGGCACGCTTTCGATCAGGGGCGCGATCTGGGCAATTTTCATTGGGCTTTTCTGTTCGGCGCAGGCTCCGGGCCTGCACTCAATGGAAGCGAACGGCTTTGCGTCCGGATAGTTCCACCCCCGGTGCGGTGTCAGCCTTCGTCCGCAGGCAATTCGACCGGGGTGCGCGTCTGGTTCGACGCATCGAACACCACGACCTGAACCATCGGAAATTTCTGCTTGAGTGCCAGGCCCGCTTTCAGGGCGGCTTCCGATGTGTCGTATTGCGACTTCACCTTGCCGTCGACCTGCAGACCATATCCTTCGGTGGGAAGGGTATCGAGGCGCCGCGGCGGGATTTTCTGCTGGCGTTCGCTCATCTATGACTCCTGCCTTCGCTGCCGGGTGCCCGTTGACCCTCGCTCACTGCATTACATGGCGTGTCACCGGGTGTTTCGCTACAAACGAGTGTTGCCTTTTGTGCCCTGCAAGCAAGGCGGCGGCACGCCCGCCGCCTGAATCGGTTCAATACCGCTGCAAGCGGCCGCTTTTGTCTCAATTTTCATCGCTTCGTCGGTATATTCGTCAGCCATGATCCGAAGCGTTCTTGCGGTGCCGAGGTCCATGCAGCCGCGCGACAGCTTCTGACATCGATCGGCCTGCACACGCAGATAGGCGGGCAATGACTCCATTATATGTTCCGCACTCATGCAACGGGCAACGGACCCCTACCCTGCTCGTATCGATACGGCCGAAGTCGAACGCGTTCGCTCAGGCCGTATCGTTACGTCATTTCAAGGAACTGACTGACTCAGCGCCACGCGCAGCGACGATAGCCGTTGCGGTCGCGCCAGCAGGTCCGTTGACCGCGATTATAGTGACGCGGACGCACAATATCCGGACCGCCGACCACGGCGCCGACCACTCCGCCGACGACCGCGCCGGGGGGACCGGCAATAAGGGCGCCTGAGCCTGCGCCGATCGCGGCGCCTTCCAGTGTTCCGGCCTGGGCCGCGACCGGAACGGCCGCCAGCACAATAACCAGCATTGCAGCCTTGAGGGCAGCGCGCATGACAAAGTCCTTTGGTTGTAGGGTTGCTGATAAAACCAACTCACCGCACCGCAAAGCGTTCCTGCGGCAGCCTCATGCACGGCCAATATTAGTGGTCAATTCTATACAGACTCGGCATCGCGATGATGCCTACGCTTTACCGAGTATCCTCAGTCGGGCAAAGGCCGAGAGCTGGCGGTTTCTCCATCAGTTCGTGACCAGTTGAAGTCGGACGGACCTTTGTACGCTTTTCACCACCAGAGGGGATCCTTGCGTCATGAATCGCAACGTTCTTTATCTTGCGATCGGTCTGCTGGTCGCCATCACCGGAACCATCGGGTATAAACTCTACCAGGAACGGCAAAAGACGACCGGCATCGAGATCAACATCGGCGAGCGCGGCGTATCCATCGAAAAGAAATAGTTTTGGCGTTCAAATCCCGGAGACTTGGACTGCGACGTCTTTTTTTATCCAGATCTGACTGAGGAGATTAGTCCATGTCACTCGGAACCATCCTCGTTATTGTTCTCATCATCTTCCTGCTCGGCGGCTTCAGCGGCCGCTTCGGTGGCTATGGCTACGGATTCGGGCACGGTGGCGTCGGTGTCATCGGCACTGTCCTGATCATCATCGTCATCCTGATGCTGCTTGGACGCATCTGATCCGGCTCGAAAATCCTGCTTGCCGCCTCGCGGTTGCAGAATCCGCGGCGCGAAGAATTCTGAAATCAGTCAATGGAGGGCATCCCCACGTTCGGGCCTTGGCGGCGATCCTTCCGTGAATCGATAAAACGGCCTGTAGTCTTGAAATGAACTCCTGCGATGGAAAGGCCTGACCCATGCACGCCACCGACCCGGTCGTGACGTTTCTTCTCGTTCTCATCATTGGTATCGTCGCCGGAATTCTCTTCGACCGGCTGGCCGGGCCGTCCTGGCTCGCCCGACAGTTCTCCGGATCGACTCGCGGCATCATCACGAGTGCACTCGTGGGTATTGCCGGCGCCTTCGTCGGCTATCACATATCTGTCCTGCCTGCATTCGGGGCTGGGCTGGTGACGTCGGTCGTTGCGGCGGCGGCCGGCGCTGCTGCGGTGTTGTTCGCCTGGCGGATGGCCAAGTAACAAAGCTCCGACCCCGGCGCGCTCTTTGCTCGCTGCACTGCAAAGCGTTCCTGCGCCGGCCGTCAGACGGCCTATATTAGTGGTCAATTCTATACAGACTCGGCGTCGCGGCCGTGCCTATGTTTAAAAAAGCGGGCATCCTTCGGATTGATTGGATCTGGTCCAGCAGGCCTCCGGCACGGGCCTTTCGCCCCCTTCCCAGCGCGAATACCGCGAATACATAGTCGCAGAGCATATGCAGCCAGTTGGTTTAAGAGAACAGTTCACGGTCATCGCGGATGCGTGGGCCCTCGCGCAGGGTATCGTCGACACCGTCCGGGAGCCTGTTCTTGTGCTCGACACGGACCTGCGGGTTATTGCCGCCAGCCGCTCCTTCTATTCAACGTTCAAGGTGAGCGCCGAGGAGACCCAGGGCAGGGCTCTCTACACCCTGGGCGATGGACAATGGGACATTCCGAAGCTCCGGGTATTGCTGGACAAGATCATTCCCGAGCGCGGCGTGATGGAAGATTACGAAGTTGCGCATGAGTTTCCCAATATCGGTCATCGCACCATGCACCTGAACGCCCGTCAGGTGTTCTATGAGGGCGGTGCGGGCACCACCATTCTGCTGGGCATGGAAGATGTCACCGAGCGCCTGGTGCTTGAGCGCGAGAAGGACGAACTCCTGCAGCAGAAGGACGTTCTGCTTGAGGAATTGCAGCACCGCATTGCAAACAGCCTGCAGATCATCGCCAGCATCATTCTGCTGAAGGCACGGGCGGTGCAGTCGGAAGAAACGCGCGTTCATCTGCAGGACGCGCACAAGCGGGTGATGTCGATTGCAGCGGTCCAGAAGCAGCTGCACGCCTCAGGGGCCGGCGGCATCATCGAAATTGCGCCCTATCTCTCCCGGCTGTGCGAAACGCTGGCCGGCTCGATGATCGGCGATACGCGACCCATTCTGCTGAAAGTCATCGGCAATGGCGGCAATGCGCCCTCGCGGCAGGCCGAGAGTCTGGGCCTGATCGTGACCGAGCTTGTCATGAATGCGCTGAAACACGCCTTTCCAGACGAGACAACGAAGGGCGAGATCGTCGTTGCCTACGACATGGCCGGGACGGACTGGAAGCTGTCGGTTTCCGATAACGGAATCGGCAAGCCGGAACGCGGCTTTGCCCCGGGGAAATCCGGGCTCGGCACCGGCATCATCAAGGCCTTGTCGCAGCAACTCGATGCCAAGGTCGAGACCGTAGCCGGCCCCGCCGGCACGAGCGTATCGATCACACACGCCACGTTCCCGGCGCAGGCCGTCACTGCCGCCTGAAGGTCATTTCGGCTGTCGGTTCAGCTTCTGATTTCCGGCTTCTCGTGCAGAACCACGTTCAGCAGAGAACGACGGACCTCGATGTGGCCGTTGTAATTGATGAGGCCCAGGCGCCGGAACTTGTTCATGAAAAAACTGACGCGAGATCGCGTGGTGCCGATGATCTCGGCAAGGGTCGCCTGGCTGATTTTTGCCAGGACCGGCTCGGGCTCGCCCTCCTTGCCGAAATTGGCCAGCAGCAAAAGCGTTCGTGCCAAGCGTTTCTCGCTCGAATTGAACAACTGATCGACCAGATCTTCCTCGACACGGCTGTTGCGCGCCAGCAGATGCGCGATGAAAAGCTCGGCAAAGGCCGGCTCGGTGTGAATCACGCTGACAATTTCGGACTGGGCAATCCGCGTTATCTTGCAGGCCGTCATGGCGGACACGCTCGCCAGACGCAGCGGTTGCCCCGTCAGGCATCCTTCTCCGAAGAAATCACCGGGTCCAAGAACCGCGATGACCGCTTCCTTTCCCTGCTCGGAGACCACGGTGACCTTGGCCTTGCCGGTCTGCAGGTAAAATACCGAATCAGCGGGATCTCCCTGGCTGTAGACGATGTTGTCTTTCTGATACTCGGAAACGGTCCGATTCCCGTTCACTTTGGATAGAAATGCCTTGGGATCGAACGGCGTCTTCTTTGCTTTACGTGCCATGCCGGAGCCTGCTCCCTTGCCGCATCGGTCGGATGTTGATGCTATTTTACAACTATCCGACCGGCCGCGAAAGTGCGTGTCCTGCCGCGCAGCATCTGTGAAGGTCGTCGCGACAGGGCGATGCGGCGCATGCGGCATGCGCAAATATGAAATGATTCCTCCCAAGGCGCTGCTACGGCGCATGCTTGCGAAAACGGGCGACATCCATCCAAATGGGTGTCCGCATGTGCCTCGCAACCATGTCTGCGTTTGCGTCACGGAGTTTCGTTTACAAATTTCTATGTTGCATAAAAAAATCCGAAATGTTGCTGCGACAACTGTGCACTTCATCTGCAAATCGGGACGCGCGCAGCGCGCGAAAATAGTTGCTTGCGCTGCGGTCAATTTTGAACAGACGCAAGCGACTGCTTTCGCTAACCTGGGTTGCATGAAGTCACCCGGACGACAACGTCGTGGAGACTGAATCCCAAAGCGGCCCGCGGCAGATCGCGCCACCGGCCATCCGTTCGGAGACGCTGCATGAAGAAAACCAGCGTCTCAAGGAACTCGTCGTTACGCTGAGCGCCATCGTGCTGAAGAACGCCACCGGCCGCTTTGACGAGCGCCGGTTGAGACTCAGTTTTTCAGCCGATGGTCCGGACATCGTCCAGTTTGCCGAGCAGTGCTTCTCTTTCGCGAGGATTCCAAGTGTTTGTCCAGAGGTGGCCATCGGTCTCGACAGGATCGGCCATTCGCTGATGGCCAAGGCCGTCGAGATTGAAAGCGTTCTTCAGCGGGAGAAATGGATCGAGGAGAGGACATGTCCCGCCGAGAATGAGCGCCCGTTGCCGTGAGTTTCACCGTATAGCTGCGGACGTCTCCATGCACCGACGGCACAACACGACAAATATCCCGATCGAATTGCTGCGATCCTTCATTGCCATTCAGGAACACGGCAGCTTCACCAGGGCCGCGTCCGACCTGAATCTGACGCAGTCGGCGATCAGCACGCAGATGAAGCGGCTACGACAGATTGTCGGCGGCGAGATTTTCGCCAAGGACGGACATGGAAACCCGCTGACCGAGCGGGGTGAAAATGTCGACAAATATGCCAGGCGCATTCTGGCGATGAATGATCAGATCATGTCGCTGGCCGGTGCCAGGCAAGGTCCCAACCGTTTACGTGTCGGAATTGCGGGTGTTCTTTCCTCGCACTTCCTGTCCAACGTCTGCAAGGTCCGCGGGGACATTGACATTCAGGTCTGTTGCGGACCGTCATCCGATCTGGCGAAGAATCTCGCAAGCGGACATCTCGATCTGGCGGTGATCCTGTCGACCGCGCCGTTGAAGGCACGGTCCGTGTTCACGCGCGACGAAAAACTGATTTGGCTGTGCGCCCGGACTTTCGCACTGAACCCAGGGGCACCGGTTCCGTTATTGAGCTGGCCGGGTTCAGCATCCGATCAGGCGGCTGTCGAGTCGCTCGAGCGATTCGGGCAGCATTACAGGATCGCCTTTGTCGCCTCCGATCTGGGCACGCATATCGCTGCCATGCGGCTGGGTCTGGGGGTTTTCGCACTTCCGAAATCGGTAGTGCCGCCGGATTGCAGGGTGTTTAAGACGCCGTGCCTTCCGCAATTGCCTACGCTGATCGCGGGGCTGTATCTGCGGGAAGGGTTGGACGAAAAAACGGCGTTGCCGGTAACGACTTGCTTCAACAAGGCGCTGGCGACGGAGCGGATATTACAGAGCGCCCCGGCCTAAGCGCGATCGCGACTCTGCAACATATTCGCCGCATGCCCGTACGTCCCCGACCTGGATTGTCGCGGATGCAAGAGCTGTGACGCTGACGCGCCGGAGACGGTCAACGAGCGTCTTTTGAAATACCGGCGATGCGTTCCGCCATGGATTGGATGTCAGCATCGCTCGCGTCCGATCCCACCGTTCGGACTCTGCGATGGCCGCATGCCGCGCATTCGAATGTCTGAAACTCGTAGGGACGCTCGTGGCTGTCGCGGGTACGGCGAACGCAGGGCATATTGTTTCCGCATTCATCGCAAAAAATCGGTGCGACGTTTTTGGAATTCAGAAAGCTGAAGGCTTCTTTCGAAGTCATCGATGTCTCCACGGCCGTATAGGCGGGAGCACGATCGGTCTCTCAGTCACCGGCGCCTGGGCATAGCTTGGCCAATGATCAAAAAACCATGCGCCTTAGAAGATAACGAGTCCAGAGCTGGAACAGGCGCATTTGCGACGAATAAGCCGGGTTCCAGCCTCGCAAAGCCGTATCATCGTCCCCATATTAAAAAACTATCGATCCAGTATCGGGTATTAATCTGATTGATTGACGCTCGGGCATGGCCCGGTGATCCGCAGCGTGCAGTCGGTCTGCTGCAGACAGGAGGCGTCCTCATGTTCACATCCACGCAATATCGCGCCAAGGAAGAGGAATACCGCAGACTCGGTACGAATACGCATGTTCTCGCCGATATTCGCGAGTTCAAGGCGCTGGAGCGCACCTTCGCCGAACTGGCCCGAAACGAAGACTGGCTGGCTCAAAACTTTGAGAAAACGGTGCGGTCGCCGGAGACCCTGTCCGACTATGCCGGTGCTGCCGAGAGCGAAGAGCATATCCTGCGCTGCCTCGGTGCCGCGGTCATCATGCAGTGGAATACGATTCCAACCAAGCTGCGCCGTGAATTGTTTGACGGCGCCAGTTCGATGGGCGAATTGTTGCGCACCGGCGATCTGCGCGGGCAGATTGCCCGTTTCCTGCATACTCACCGCGAGCATGCGCCAAAGCGACCGGCTGCCACCAGCGGCTGAAAGCGGCCGAGATAGCCCGGGGCCAACGACAGACGCGGAGCCATGATTTATAAAATCGAATGCAGTCCAACGGCCAGCGCTGATTTGACTCAGCAGAGCAGGCGTTACATGCGCGCCAAATGGACAGGAGATCGTCTCATGCGCAGATTTCTGGTGGCCTTCGCGATCCTGACGGCGCCGTTGTTCGCATCGCCGCCGGCGGCGGCCGACACGATTTATCCCTGGTGCCGGCACGACAGCCGGGGCGGGGTCAATTGCGGCTTTACCGGCGAGCGGCAATGCCTGCGGTCAAAGACCGGCAATTCCGATATGTGCATGCTCAACGGTCTCTATTTTCGAGGCCCTGTGCGCGTCTGGGACATTCCCGCTTATCTGCCGCCGAAACACTATCGCCACGATCGTCGGTGACCGGCGCGCATCGGCGCGCCGGATGTTGTCTGCCCCGCTGCGGCCCCGGAATGGTCGCCTCATGTCACACTCCATTGTGACGCGGGCCGCGAAAAAATCGTGCATTCTTTTAGCGAGCGCGCACTGCGACAGCAGTGCGGATTGCAATTCGCCTGCATACGGTGTTGCTGCGCGAGGGCGCGAACGCGCTCGACAGCCCGGCAAGGGTTGACTCGCCGGCAACGAATAACAATGGGGGATCGCCTATGACTGGCAACAACATCTGCCGCCGCACATTCCAGACATTCATTGGCGCGCTGCTTGTGCTCGCCTCTGTCTGCGCCGCAGCGCCCGCTCTGGCGCAGGCGCAGCCCTGGCCGCAACGGCCGGTGAAGTTCATTCTGCCCTTCGGCGCCGGCAGCGCGACCGACGTCGCCGCCCGCCTGATGACCGACAAGCTGCAGGCGCGCTGGGGCCAGCCGGTGGTGATCGAGAACAAGCCGGGCGCCGACGGCCTTCTGGCGATCACGTCATTCACGCAGGCCAATGACGATCATGTGCTGCTCTACGCGTCGAGCGCCTCGTTCATGGCGCATCCCTATACGCTCGAGAAACTGCCCTACAACATGGAGCGGGATCTTGCGCCGATCGCGCGCGTCACCGACACTGTATTGTCGGCGAATGTGGCGGCGAGCTCGAAATACAAATCGCTCGCCGATTTCGTCGCGCAGGCGAAGGCCGAGCCCGGCAAGATGAACGTCACCGGCGCGCCCGGCGTGCCGGACTTCACGCTCGACTATTTCATCAAGACGCAGGGACTGAACGTCGTCAAGGTGCCGTTCAAGAACATCGTCGACGGCGCAACCGCGCTGGCGGGCAGCCAGATCGATTTCCTGATCACCTCGGTCGCCATCGTGCGGCCGCTGGTGGAAGCGGAGAAGATCAGAATCCTGGCGGTGACCAGCGGCAAGCGCGCGTCGTTCTCGCCCAATATTCCGACTGTCACCGAACTCGGCTTCCCGGCCTTGACGGTGGAGACGACGGCGGGCCTCTACGGTCCGAAGGACATGCCGCTGGCGCTGCGCGAGCGTATTGCGAAAGACGTGATCGAGGTGGTGTCGGACAAGACGATCGTCGATCGCCTCGCCACGACCGGCCAGGCGGTGAATGCCGGCGGTCCGGCCGATCTCGCCAGGGCCCTGAAGGAGCAGGCCGACAACACCGCAAAGATCGCGAAGGAACTGGGACTGAAGCCGAAGAACTAGAGCGACAGAAGTCTACTCCACCACGATCTTCAGGAGATCGCCCGGCTTGACCTTGTCTTTGGCGTCGAGCCCGTTGAGCACGCGGAAGCGCTCGACCTGGCGGTCGGGAAACGCCATGCGCGCGGCCAGCCGCTCCACCGTGTCGTGCGGGCCCGCGGTCATGATCTTCAGCCGCAGCGGACGCGCCGACCGGATTTCGGCCAGCGTCATGCGGCGGAACGAATTCACGGTCTCGCGGAACGCGCGGTCGCGCTCCGGCGAGGCTTCCTTGGCGGCGAAGATGAAGCGATAGACCTCGCTGCCGAAGCGGATGGCGTAAAGCCGGAACGACCACGGCTCGCCCTTGGCGGTGGCGCTCGCGGCCCTGAAGCCGTTGATGGTCAGTTCCTCAATGCTGCCGGCCTCGATATTGTCCATCCAGCCGGATTGCAGATAGTCGGTCAGCTTCTGGTCGGCGGGAATGCGCACCACGTCGAGCCGCACCGCCTGCTCGCCGGAATCCTTCACGCCGAACACCGCCTGCGGCGTATTGTCGAGCACGAAGCCCTCCGGCGCGGTGAAGGTGAAGCCGAGTTTCGGGTGCAGGAACTTGCGCCCGCGCACAAAGCCTTCGCTCGGGTCCTCGCCATAGGTGAGGCCGTCGATCTGCTTGAGATAGACGTCCTTCTCGCGCACGCCGGGGCCGGGCGCGACGAATTGCCGGGCGTTGAGCGTGGCGTTGGTCACCCGCTCGGGGGTCGCCGGATGCGAGGAGAGGAATTCGATCGAGCGCGGATCGATCTTCGACATCGCCGCGCGCAATTCGGCGTTGCGGCCCATCGAGGTGAGGAAGCGGGTGGCGCCGTAGGGATCGTAGCCGGCGCGCGAGGAAATGCCGACGCCGATGCCGTCGGCCTCGAATTCCTGCGCGCGCGAGAAGGTGGCGAGCGCGATCTTGGACTTTGCCAGCGCCAGCGCGCCCTTCTGCGGATCGGACAGGACGTCGGTGGCGACCTGGTTGACCAAAGCCGCCTGCCGCACCTGGTCATCGCGGATCGCGGCATGGCGCGCGATCACATGCGCCATCTCGTGCGAGAGCACGGAGGCGAGTTCGGAATTGTCGTTGGCGAGCGCGAGCAGGCCGCGCGTGACGTAAAGCTGGCCCGTGGGCAGCGCGAAGGCGTTGATGGTCGGCGAGTTCAGGAGCGTGATGCGGTAATGCAGGTCCGGCCGCTCGGAGGCGGCGACCAGCTTCTCCACCGTCTGATGGATGGCGGCCTCGAGCTGCGGCGCTTCATAGGCGCCGCCATAGGCGGCGAGAATGCGGACATGCTCGCGCTGCGCCGCCGGCGCCATCTCCGCCTGCTGGCGGGGTGGATCGGGCAGATTGACCTGGCGGCCGAGATTGCCGCCCGAGCAATTCGCCAGCCCAAGCGCCAGCGCCGCGCCGATCAGGGCGCGCCGTGCGGCCGGCGGGGCGGGGAGGCTGCGGGTCAATGCGGGCTCTTCTCGGCTGTGGTCCATTCGATCTGGCCGGGATGCGTCAGTTCGATCCAGGGGCCGCCGCGCTCTTCCACGAATCCGCGCAGGCGGACATGGCGTCCCGCCAGGGACTTTGGCGGCAGGCCTGCGGCGGTGAAGCGTTGTTCCAGCCGCTTCGGGATGGTGGCGGTGAAATCCTCCGACCATCGGCGTCCGAAATTCACGTAGATCGTGCCCCCGCTCTCGCGCACCGACAAAACCCGACCCTCGACCAGACCGAACCTGCCGCGCGCGCCCAGAATCGCATCCGGGCTTGCGGCCTGATGAACGTCATAAACCTTATCGCCCCACAGGCCAAATCCGGCCGCGCGGGCATGCCGTTCCTGCGCCAGCAGCGCCGCGCGGCAGCCGGAATCGTCGACCCGGCCGTCGACGCGCGCCAGGCCCTCGCGCAGCAAGGCATATTGGACCGGCGTTACCGCTCCGTTCACAAAGACATATCCCGCAAGGCGGCCATAGCGGTCCGCCTGCGCGCCGGCGACGCCGACGGTCACGGATTGCCCGGCGAGCCGGTCCTGCAGGGCTTTTTGCGTGTCCGCGCCGCCGGGCGCCAGACCGGCCAGCAGGATGTCGCGGCCGTCGTCGAGCCGCAGGGTGCGGCCATCCGCGACGCCGCTGACGCGGCCCTGAACGCGCTCCGCTCCTGACGCCGGCAGGCGGCATTCCGCCCGCGCGCCCGCAAGCGACAGCAGCACGACTGACAATGCGAGAACCGGGCGACGCGGCATGACACGGATCATCGGGCGTCCATCCAATGGCGAGATTGCGGCGGCACGGTGGACAAGCGGCCGATATCCCGGGGTGAAAATGAGCACAGCCGCGGCGCCCTTCGCCGCCGGGAACCTGCCGAACAAAATCGCCGCGCGCGGCTTGACAGGATGGACGGCCTGTCTGATACTTAACCTCATGGTTAAGTATCAAGACGCCACCCTGGACCGCACCTTTTCCGCGCTTGCCGATCCGACGCGGCGCGCCTTGCTGGCGCAGCTCGGCACGCAGGACAGCCTGTCGGTCAGCGAACTGGCCAGACCGTTTCCGGTCTCGCTGCCGGCGATCATGAAGCATCTCGACGTGCTGTCGGATGCCGGGCTGATCACCCGCACCAAGACCGGCCGCATTGTGGCCTGCCAGTTGACGGCGGGGCCGATGGAGGAAGCGATGCACTGGCTCGCGCATTACCAGCGCTTCTGGTCCGACCAGCTCGATCGCCTTGCCGCATTCGTGGAGAACGACTCATGCTCGCCAAGCCCAGCGTCACCCTCGCCCGCCGCCTCAACGCGTCGCCGGCGAAAGTCTTCGCCGCCTGGACGGACGCGCAAAAGCTGATCCAGTGGTTCGGTCCGCATCAGACGATCGAGGGCTCGGTCGACGCCACGCTCGATGTGCGCGAAGGCGGCCGCTACCAGATCAGCTTCCGGACTGACGACGGCGAATATCACCAGGTCGGCGGCGTCTATCGCGAGGTGGTGCCGGACCAGCGCCTGCAGTTCACCTGGGCCTGGCATTCGACGCCGGAACGCGAGTCGCTGGTCACCGTGACGGTGAAGCCGGACGGCGACGGCACGCTGCTGACGCTGCTGCACGAAAAATTCTTCGATCAGGCCGCCGCCGACGGACACACGCGCGGCTGGACCGGAACGCTCGACAAGCTCGAACAGTTCTTTGCGTAAGGAGACGACCATGCAGACCCAGAAGATCGTATCCCGGTACGAATGGCTCGCCGCCCGCACGGCCCTGCTGGCGAAGGAAAAGGAGATGACGCGGCTGCGCGACGCGCTCGCGGAGGAGCGCCGCGCGCTGCCATGGGTGAAGGTCGAGAAGAACTATGTGTTCGACTCCCCGCGCGGCAAGCGCACGCTGGCGGACCTGTTCGAGGGCCGCAGCCAGTTGATCGTCAAGCATTTCATGCTGGCGCCCGGGCAGAAGGACGGCTGCGTCGGCTGCTCGTTCGAGATGGATCATGTTGTGGCGGCGTTACAGCATCTGGAACAGCACGACGTGAAATTCGTGTCGGTGGCGCGCGCGCCGCTGAACGAGATCGAGGCCTTCAAAACGCGGATGGACTGGCATTTCGACTGGGTGTCGTCGTGCGGCAGCGACTTCAATTACGATTTCGACGTCTCGTTCACGCCCGCGCAGCTGGAGACGGGCGAAGCCTTCTACAATTACAAGAAGGGCCCGCTGCCGCTGGAAGACCTATCGGGCTTCAGCGTGTTCGCCAAAAACGACAAGGGCGAGATCCTTCACACCTACTCCGCCTTCGGGCGCGGCGCCGAGGAAGTGCTCGGCACCTACATGCTGCTCGACCTGACGCCGAAAGGCCGCAACGAGACCGGTCCGCGCCACAATCTCACCGACTGGGTTCGCCACCACGACCGCTACGGCGCCGAGGGGCATGTGAGCGAAATCGGTCGCTGGGTGGCGGCCCCGTCCGCCGCCTGCTGCGCATAAGCGCGGACCACTGCAAGCAACGACAGAAGGAGGACGACATGCCGCTCGGCACGCACAAGATCACGCCCTGCCTGTGGTTCGACAACCAGGCCGAGGAGGCCGCGAATTTCTACGTCTCGGTCTTCAAGACCGGCGAGATCGGCCGCATCAACCGCTACAGCAAGGCCTGTAACGACGTGCACGGGAAGCCGGCCGGATCGGTCATGGCCGTCGAGTTCGAAATCGACGGACAGCCCTTCGTCGGGCTGAATGGCGGCCCGATCTTCAAGTTCGACGAAGCGGTCTCGTTCCAGATCCATTGCGAGACACAGGACGAGATCGACTATTTCTGGAGCAGATTGTCCGAGGGCGGACAGGAAGGCCCCTGCGGCTGGCTCAAGGACAAGTTCGGCCTGTCATGGCAGGTCGTGCCGTCGATGCTCATCGACATGCTGAAGGATCACGATTCGGAGACAGCCGAACGCGTGACCACGGCTTTCATGCAGATGAAGAAGTTCGACATCGCAAAGCTCAGGCGCGCCTATGAGGGCCAGCCCGAGCCCGTGCACTGATCGCACGCAACGCCCACGCGGAAGGAGCACCCCCATGCCCGTTCAGCCCTATCTGTTCTTCGATGGCCGCTGCGAGGAAGCGCTGGATTTCTACAAGCGTGCGCTCGGCGCCGAAGTCACCATGCTGATGCGTTTCAAGGACAGTCCGGAACCGCCGCAGGCCGACTGCGTGCAGCCCGGCAACGAGAACAAGGTCATGCACGCCAGCTTCAAGATCGGCGGTTCCGACGTGATGGCCTCCGACGGATATTGTCAGGGCAAGCCGTCCTTCCAGGGGTTTGCGCTATCGGTGCCGGCCAAGGACGAACCGCAGGCGGGCACATTCTTCGCGGCTCTGGCCGACGGCGGCCAGGTGCAGCAACCGCTGACCAAGACGTTCTTTTCGCCAAGCTTCGGCATGGTCGCCGACCGCTTCGGCGTCACCTGGATGGTGATCGTCCCGCAAGAGATGCCCTGATCGAACCAAGGAGAAAGCAGATGCCCTATATCGACGGATTTGTCGTTCCCGTTCCGAAGAAGAATCTCGGCGCCTATCGCAGCATGGCGCGGAAGGCCGGCAAGGTCTGGCGCGAGCACGGCGCGCTCGAATTTCGCGAATGCGTCGCCGACGACGTCAAGAAAGGCAAGTGGACCTCGTTTCCGCGCAGCGTGAAGCTGAAAGCCGGCGAGACCGTGGTGTTTTCCTACATCGTCTACAAGTCGCGCAAATCGCGCGACAGCGTGCTGGCGAAAGTGATGAAAGATCCCCGCCTCGCCAAGATGATGGCGAATCCGAAGGACATGCCGTTCGACGGCAAGCGCATGATCTATGGCGGGTTCAGGAGCATCGTCGCGTTCTGAGGCGCGCGACGCCGCGGGATCGCAGGGTGTCGACGCGAGCGGCGGCGCCGTCCGCAACAAGATGAGACGTGAAGGAGCATCGTCATGGATGTCGCTATGAAAGCCGAGGAACTCGTCATCACCCGCGCCTTCAATGCGCCGCGCGACAAGGTCTGGAAAGCCTGGAGCGAAGCCGAACGGCTGGAAAAATGGTGGGGACCGAAAGGCTGCACGCTGAGTGTGCTCACGCTCGAATTCAGACCGGGCGGCATGTTCCATTACGCGATGGAATTCCAGCCCGGGCATCCGATCTACGGCCGCTTCATCTATCGCGAGATCGCGGCGCCTGAACGTCTTGTCTTCGTCAGTTCCTTCGCCGACGAAAATGGCCGCGTCGCCCGTGCGCCCTTTCCGCAGATCCGGGACACGTTTCCGCTGGAAATTCTGAACACCGTGACGTTCACGGAAGCGGACGGCAAGACCACGCTCACCCTGCGCGGCGGCCCGATCGATCCGACCGAGGCCGAAGCCAAAACCTATCTCGGCATGTTCGAGTCCATGCGCCAGGGCTTCGGCGGCACGTTCGATCAGCTCGACGCACACCTGGCGAAGAACTGAATTTTTTCTCTGAGACACGGAGATGCTCATGCTCAGGATATTGCTCATTGCAATGGCGGTCGCTGTGATCGCTGTCGCAGGTATTCTCGGCTATGCCGCCATGCAGCCAGACGATTTCAGGATCGCGCGTTCGACCGCCATCAAGGCGCCGCCGGAAAAAATATATCCGCTGATGAGCGATTTCCGCCGCAGCGCGGAATGGTCGCCATACGAAAAGAAAGACCCGAACATGAAGCGCAGCTTCAGCGGGGCTGCGAGTGGCAAGGGCGCGATCTACAGCTTCGACGGCAACTCCGATGTCGGCACCGGCCGGCTTGAGATCACCGACGCGACGCCGCCGTCCAAGGTCGTGCTGCGGCTCGATATGGTGAAGCCGTTCGAAGGCAGCAACATCATCGAATACTCTATCCTGCCGAAAGGCGACGGCTCGGAAGTCATCTGGTCCATGCACGGCCAGCAACCGCTGCTCGCGAAGGCGATCTGCCTGTTCTTCAACATGGACAAGATGGTCGGCGCGGATTTCGAACAGGGTCTCGCCAGCCTGAAATCCGTTGCCGAAAAATAGCCGGACATTCGACACAGCTCATCGCCAGCACGTTTTCACGGGAGCCAGACATGCTGACCACAATCCTCCTTGTCGTCGCGGCCGCGATCGCCGCCGTCCTGATTTTCGCGGCAACCAAGCCGAAGACGTTCCGGATCAGCCGCTCGGCGGCGATCGACGCCCGGCCGGACGCGATCTTTCCGCTGGTGAACGACTTGCGGTCGCACCGGCGATGGTCGCCCTTCGACCAGGATGCCGCGATGAAGCGCAGCTATAGCGGGCCGGAAGCCGGCAAGGGCGCGCAGATGGAATTCGACGGCGGATATAAGACCGGAGCGGGTCACCTGGCCATCACCGATACAACAGCACCGTCCAAAATCCTCATGAACCTCGTCATGACCAAACCGCTGAGCTGCGACAACACCGTCGAATTCACCTTCGAACCGCAGGGAAATGCGACGCTGGTGACCTGGGCGATGCATGGCCCGCAGAGCTTTGCCGGCAAACTGATGAGCGTGTTCATCAAATGCAACAAGATGTGCGAGCAGCAATTCGACACCGGGCTGTCCAGCCTGAAGGAGATCGCCGAAGGCAACCGCCTGAAGCCGGCGGCGTGACCCGGAATCATCAAAGCGAGGACTCGTCATGGACGCAAAAGCCCGGAAAGAACACGAGTGGCTGCAGAAGCTGGTCGGCGATTGGACCGCCGAGATGCAATGCGTGACGGGGCCCGATCAGCCGCCGATGACATCGACCGGTTCCGAGAGCGTGCGCTCGATCGGCGGGTTGTGGACCCTGGGCGAAGGACAGGGCGAGATGCCGGACGGCGGCGCCATGACCAGCATCATGACGCTCGGCTACGATCCGCAGCAGAAGAAATTCGTCGGCACCTTCATCGCGTCGATGATGACGCATATGTGGGTCTATGAGGGCATACTGGACGCCGCCGGCAAGGTGCTGACGCTGGACACTCGGGGGCCGGCCTTCGGCGACGACGGCAAGCTGGCGAGATACAACGACATCATCACCTTCAAGAGCGACGACCATCGCATCCTCACTTCGCGCATGCAGGGCGAGGACGGGACATGGACCGAGTTCATGACCGCACAATACCGGCGCAGGGTGTAGCGCGGGCCGCCGCTAGCCGTTGCGACGTTCGCCGCGCAGGGTCGGCAGGCCGATGCCGGTGGCCTCGAAGCCGCCGTCGACCGCGATCACCTGGCCGGTGACGTAGCTCGCGCGCTCGCTGCACAGGAAGAAGATCACTTCGGCGAGTTCCTGCTCCAGGCCGTAGCGGTTGAGCGGAACCGTGTCGTGATAATCGGCGCGGATCGCCGGCGTGTGCACGGCCTTGGCCATTGCGGTGTCGACCGGGCCGGGCGCCACCGCATTGACGCGGATGCCAAGCGCGGCGAGTTCGACCGCCTGCTGCTTGGTCAGATGCGCGAGACCGGCCTTGCTGGTGCCGTAGGCGACGCGCAGGGTCGAGGCGCGCAGCCCGGAGATCGACGTGATGTTGACGATGCTGCCGCCACCCTGTTCGCGTATCAGCGGCGCGGCCGCCTGCGTGCACAGGAACGGGCCGGTGAGATTGACGGCGAGCACACGCGCCCAGTCGGCGGGCGTGGTGTCGAGCAGCGGCCTGAAGATGGCGATGCCGGCATTGTTGACCAGCGCGTCGAGCCGGCCGAAATGCCTCCCGGTGCGCGCCACGGCGTCGGCGACGCCGTCCGCATCGGCGACGTCGCAATGCAGGGCGAGGGTGGCGTCCGGCTGCGCGAGAGCCGCAAGAGTGCGGGTGAGCGTCTGGTTGTCGATGTCGAGCAGGGCGACGCGCCAGCCCTCGGCGAGAAATTTTTTCGCGGCCGCCAGCCCGATGCCGCGCGCGGCGCCGGTGACGAGTGCGACTTTGCGTGTGTCGGTGGTCATTGTTCCCCGCGCCGTTTGGTCCGGACCGGCATTATATCACTCCGCTATTTGCGGTGTGCGGCGACCGCCGTCTCCTACGCCGACAAGGTGATGCCCCTCGCCGAGACCTATCCCGTGGCGGCGCGGAACCGTATCTCGGACTGTTTCCAGAAGAATAGCGTCTCGGCTTTCCCGCATGGCCGACATGCGCTCCGGCGGCCGGACGGGGCGCTTCGCTTCGTGCGGCGGATGCCGTATACTGGTTCCGAACGCAACCAATGCAGCAGGCCATGCCGTGAAATACAGCCGCAACGACGCCAAGGATTATGCCCGCCAGAATTTCAAGGGAATCTGGGCCGCGGCCCTGACCCCGTTCAGGCCCGACCTGTCGATTGACGAGGCCGGTTTCCGCAAGAACCTTGCGCACTGGAATGCCGATCTGGGCGTGGATGGTGTGTTCGTGGCCGGCAAGCAGGGCGAGTTCTTCGCGATGTCGGTGCCTGAGCGCAAGCGCTGCTTCGAGATCGCGGTCGACGCGGCGAAGGGAAAATTCGGCACCATCATGTCCTGCTCCGACCAGAACATGGACACGGTGATCGATCTGGCGAAGCACGCGCAAGGCGTGGGCGCCGACTACATCGTGGTGCATGCGCCGGTGCTGCATTTCCTCAAAAGCCAGGACGAGACGCTGTACGACTATTACAAGTATATCAGCGAGCAGGTGGATATCGGCATCGCGCTGTGGAGCCATCCCGACAGCGGCTATCTGATGAGCCCTGAACTCTGTGCGCGAATCGCCGACATTCCGAATGTGGTGGCGATCAAGTACAGCGTGCCGCGCGAGATGTATGCCAAGCTGACGAAACTCGCCAGCGACAGGATCATCGTCTCGACCGCCTCGGAAGAGGAATGGTTCGACAACATCGTCGAACTCGGCTGGCGGCTCTATCTGTGCTCCAACCCGCCCTACCTGCTGCAGACCAAGACCGACCGCCGCATGCGCGACTATACCGATCTCGCCTTCAAGGGTGATGTGAAGCAGGCGCGCGCGATCCGCGACAGCCTCGAGCCGGTGCGGCAGGCGTTCAAGCGCTCGCGTCCGGCCGAGAAGCCGCAGGCGCATTCCAAATACTGGCAGGAACTGCTCGGCCAGGTCGGCGGGCCGGTGCGCCGTCCGCTGTTGCAGATGACGGACGCCGAGAAGAAGGCGACGCGCGAGGCGTTCGAAGCCTGCGGGCTCGGCCGCACGGCGCAGTCGTCGGCGGCGTAATTCAGGTTGGGGAATTCGGGAGACGTGACATGGTGACGGGGCGGCTGCAGGCATTCAATTTCAAGAAATGGATCGACGAGCATCAGCATCTGCTGAAGCCGCCGGTCGGCAACAAGAAGGTGTTCGACGACGGCCAGATGACCGTGATGGTGGTGGGCGGGCCGAACGAGCGCGCCGATTATCACGACGACCCGGTGGAGGAATTCTTCTACCAGCTCAAGGGCGACATGGTGCTGAAGGTGGTCGACAACGGCAATTTCTACGACGTGCCGGTGCGCGAGGGCGAGGTGTTCCTGCTGCCCCCGCATGTTCGGCATTCCCCGCAGCGTCCGCAGGAAGGCTCGGTCGGGCTCGTGGTGGAGCCGGCGCGCCAGCCCGACCAGAAAGACGGCTTCGAGTGGTACTGCTTCAACTGCAACGCGCTGGTGCATCGCATCGAGCTGAGGGTGAAGGACCTGGTGAAGGACCTGCCGCCGCTCTACGAGGCGTTCTTCGCCGACGAGAAGGCGCGCACCTGCAAGAAATGCGGCACGATCCATCCCGGCAAGAAGCCGCCGGCCGGCTGGGTGAAACTCTGAAAAAGCCCCGTCGCGCCAGCGCGTTGTGAAGATGCTTCACAGGAACCGCAGCCGTGCTAGTTACGGCGGCGCCGGTCCCGTAGCTCAGCCGGATAGAGCGGCGGTTTCCTAAACCGCAGGTCGGAAATCGACTCTTCCCCGGGATCGCCAGTAAAATCAAAGGTATAGGCCGCCAAGTGCACAAATGCTTATTCTTGTAGCTACAGAGTAGCTACATATAATTTAGCAAAAAAGCATGCTGACAAACGAGATGTTGGGCGCAAAAGAAATTTTGAGCAATCCGTGGAATCAGTTGGCGAGCGAACCGCCGTTTATTCTCGAAGAAGATCTTCCAATAATAAGTGCCCACAATAACACTTATAGAGGTTCACCGTTTGAGGTGGTTCTAGACATAATGCCCGAGCCGTTCGTTGGATCGCCTGCGGCACCCTTATGGCTTTTGAGTTTAAATCCCGGGTTTGAGAGAAGCGACCTGGAGCATGGCCAGGCAATTCTCTCTGCTCAGAGAGATTCTCTACGGTTGGCGGCTTCAGATTTTTGGTATTTGGACGAACAGTACCAGAATACGGGAGGCTACCGGTGGTGGTCTAGAAACTTAGGCTATCTGTGTCGGACTTTCGGCGTTGAGAATGTGAGACGCAGTGTTTTTTGTGTGGAATATTTCCCTTATCATTCAGTGAAATTCAAACCGACGCCTAAACAATTGCCATCTATCAATTTCACGGCCGAACTAGTTCGTTGGGGCTGCTCGAATAATAAGAGCTTCATATTTGTTCGAGCGAAGAGGAGATGGCTTGATCTGGTCCCGACATTGAATGCTGCAAGATCATCCGATCTCTGGAACCACCGAAACGTGTGGGTAACTCCAGACAACTTAGTAGATGCGACTATTTTGGACCACGTTTTCCATAACCCTAGGGCGGAGTAGGAAATTTAAGACTAGACAAAGCGCTGTGTAGGCTATTATTCCTATATTGCAGATAGGAAAGGATACCTCGCATGGCTCTCAAATCACTCCATTTCACTACCCTTCCACCGTCCTCACGCAATTCCGCAGACGTCCGCCGAGCCAAGGTCGTTGCCCGTCTCGAAGAACAAAAGCGTCTCATTGCTGACCCGGGATACATGCGAACCAGTAAGCGGTGGGTCAAGATCGACGGCCAGCGATCTCAGATCGAGAAACAGCACCGGGTGTTTCCGTGGTGGCGACCAGGCCCGAATGGCTCGCTAGTTTTCTTTGTGCGGCTGGGCGGAAAACCAATCGAGTTCGACAAGGGTAAGGCCGGCATTGCAGTGCAGTCGGCCGATAAGCTCGAAGGCGTGATCGACACTGTTATCGCTGCGGTTCGAGGCGGGGAGCTCGACGACGCCTTGGCGCAGGTAACCAAGCCTCGTGCACCTTCGAGGAAGAAAGCAGCATAGCGCTTAATCCGTCCTCGGGTAGGCCTGTCAACAAGTATATTGATGCTGATTCGCAAATCAGCTAGCCCCATGCTGAGTGGCGTGTTTCTTTGGAAAGCGGCTGACTGACACTCGCTGAGCCATTCCAAATAGCTCAAAGTGAAAAGAAGAATTTGGTGGCTGATCGAAGCATGAGCCTTGCCCATGATTGTACATCTTTCGCTGGATCGTTTGATCTGGCGACATTCCAGCGGCCGTTTCGGCCGGTGCAGTATCTTGGAAATAAGCTTCGTGCGTTAGACCAGATTGTCGATGCAGCAAGCTCCGTTGTCGGCAAAGAAGCACGAACAGCTGATCTTTTCACAGGGACTTCGGTTGTTGCACAAGCATTCGCAAGCTTGGGTCACGAAGTGACCGCTGTAGACACCCAACGTTACTCAGTCGTATTCTCGCATGCTCTCTTGAATATTGGCCGAAGGCAAGACGAGCAGCTTTTCCATGAAGTGTTTTGCTCCAAAGAGGCGTCCTACACTAACGACTGGAAGCCATGGGTGTCGTTGGCTGAATTGGAAGAGGCTGCATTGGGGCGTGATGACTACGATGCCTTGAAGCGACTATATGATGGCCTTCCGCTGATTTGGCGGCAGCCGAACAATCCACACTATCACGAGGTGTATGGTGGCTCGGAGAACACTGCGCTATTCAAGACGCCTCTGTTCACCACGATCTACTCAGGTCATTATTTTGGTGTAAAGCAAGCGCTTGCGATAGATGGTCTAAGGCACCAACTCGAATTGCTTTATACGTCAGGGGATCTGTCTGAGTGGCAATACAATACTGGGTTAACGGCCCTAATGTATGCCGCTTCCGCTGCCGTTCATTCAGCCGGGAAGCACTTCGCTCAACCATTGGGTGCCGGTTCCTCAACTAATCATAATTTTCTGCGGAAGCGGCTCCTGGAGGACAGAAAGATTTGTGTTCTGTCCAAGTTTAGGGCTGCGTGCGATGAACTAAACGCACGCAACATTTCTAATTCCCTTAAACACACTTCGTTGAAATCTCCGGCAGAAAATTTTGTAGAGACGGTCATACAGCCCTATGACCTGTATTATCTTGATCCGCCGTACACTGCGCAGCAATATTCAAGATTCTATCATGTGCTTGAGACACTCGTTAGCTACCGGTTTCCGCAGCTCGTAGCTAACGGTCGAGTGACAACTGGGATTTACCCCTTGAACCGCTACAAGTCTGCATTCAGCTCGAAGGGAAAGGCGCACGCCGCTTTCCAAAAGATCATTGTGGCTGCGAAACGAAGCGGGACAAGCCTTCTTGTCAGCTATTCTGCATCGGCCCGATCATCTGATGGAAACGCTCGGATGATCACCCTCAACGGTCTATTGGAAGAATGCAGAGAGGTATACGGTGCTTCAAAAGTGCATTGCGATCGGATGGAGCACAGGTACAGGCAATTTAACAGCTCTGATCTCGCCAACGACGGGCGTGACGATCCGGAGGTGTTGATCACATGCTCGATACGCTAATTCAGCGATACCTCGGAAATAAATCAGCTATCGCCGATGACATTGTGCAAGTAGTTAGGCAATTGGCTAAGCCTGGCGACTTAGTTTTTGATGCTTTTTCAGGAACTCTTGCCGTTTCAGCGGCACTTCGCAAAGCGGGCTTCAGGGTTGCTTGCAATGACATAAATCATTTTTCGTGGGTGTATGCTCAGGCATTTTTTGCGGGCAGCAAACAGCCGTGGCCAAATGGGCTGAGTGGGAAATCGCCTACGGAAAAAGCTCGGCGGTGGGCCGATATGATCGAAGAGCTCACGGCGCCTTACACGAAGGACATCCCTAAACAACATCGTCGTACAGACATTTTTGATCATTATTGCGAGGTCGGCCCTAAGAGTGCGTTTAAGAGCAGCCGAGGTAGCTCTGGTCGACGACGATTCTTCTCTCCAGAGAACGCCACCTTAATAGATCGGGCTCTTTCTCGCATTAGGTATCGTTATCGCACTTCCCAACTAGATGAGCGTACTCGATGTGTGCTTACAGCGGCGTTGCTGACTGCAATTGAAAAGGTCAGCAATACGCAGGGGACATATCACGATTTCCCTCGGGAGTTTACAGACAGTCGTGCATTGAAGCGATTGCAAATCAATGCACCCTCACCGGATGCATTCCGAGGCTTGGTAAGTGAACACATCGGGCGTGCCGAAGATACACTGCAGTTTGCGCCTAACGTGCCTAAACATAAGGTCCTTTACATCGATCCGCCGTACAACTTCCGGCAATACACGTCGTACTATTTCATGTTGAATTTGATTTCGTCGCACGCAGAAATCGATGATTTGGACGACTTCTTTGCCAACGTTGAATATGTAAGAGGGCAGAATATGAGGACGGATTTTAAATCCTCATTCTGCAGCAAGGGATCGTTTATCTCTTCCCTAAAGACTCTTATTGGTCGGGCAAATACAGACTATGTGGTGTTGAGCTATTTTGATGGGCGCAATCACTGGGGCCAGTTCAAGGCAGAACAGGCCGACGTTGTAGGGCGTCAACTGCTCGAAAAGTTCCTGCGGAGTGAGTTATTTCGGACCGGGTCGTTTGAGTGCGTCCCAATTGAGCGAAGGAATTACCAGAGCTACGGCGGGTATTCCGCAAAGCCGGTGCAGGAGTTCCTATTCGTGGCACGTAAGAGTATACTTCCTGAGGTTGAAAAGAGCCTCGGGGGGGTATCGTGGATTGGGCAGGCCTCGGCCTAAAGGATCCGGTTCTTTCATGGTTGAGAGCAGCGGCTGGCGAGCGATACATTCGGGACAAACGTCTCGATCCGTTCGCAACGTCTATGCGAGATTTCGACGACGTTACGCCAAACCTTCAAGCTCTGCGTGAAGGGAAGAAGTTAGGCATCAAAGATGCCGGTCAGAGATTAGCCGATTTAAAAGCCGCCGGTTTGTCTGATGCTACCGGAACGGCTCTAACGAGCCTCGGGGAGGCAGTTCTCGCTGCCTGGGAGAAATACGGGGTCGCAACAGACGAAAAAGGCGATGAACTTGCTCGGTTGTTCTTACTGGCGATCGAAGCAGGCCGTCTCAAGCATCCGACGTATGCCGAGTATTTTGAATACTGGAAAGACTTGAGGGCATACTTTGAGCCGATGGAACTGATCAACAACTGGGATGCTCTGTATGCACTGAACTATTTGGATCTTAATCGAGGCGGATTTGCTCCAGGTGCAAGCTTCCGAGACGAAGGCAGCTCGGTGGCTGAGATTGAGTTCGATCTAGGCGAATTCGCAAAGAAAGTTGGAAGCAATAAAAGTCTCGAAGGAGCCGAAAGGATCGAAGTAGCCATCGGGGGGAAGGTCCCTAGAGGGCGCCATCGTTCCACGATGTGTATGGCGTTTGAAATTTGCGTTGGTGGCAAGCAATCCGCATCACTGATCTTGGAAGACTTTGGATTTCCAAAGAAGCCACGGATATGGACGCCATTCAACGATGCTCAGAAGGCGACAATATATTCAATCATTTCGGACTACGACCTTGAAAAGGGTCAAGAGCAAAAAATAGTAGCTGTAGCAACACATGCAACGACACAAACGGCCATCGCAATTGCTAATCCAGATGGTTTGACTGCTCATAAGTCAGAGCCATCGTTGCCGGAGAATATCGACTTTTCCAAGGTGCTTGTTAACGTTCCGCCACTCAAGCAAGCGGCGTCATCGAATGCCACCACAAAGAATTCCGTTGGAAAGAAAATCGATCACCAACAGAAGGCAAAAACCAACGATGCGGTAGGCAAGCTCGGTGAATCCTTCGCATTTCAGTTCGAAAGTTGGCGGCTCAAGAATCATCCCGAACTACTAAAGAAGCTGCACCACGTATCAGCAGAGGACGACACAGTCGGCTATGATATTGCGTCTTTTGAATTGGATGGCACACCTAGATTTGTGGAAGTAAAAGGTACGCTGGGCCCCATGGAGTCCAGATTTTTTCTGAGTGCGAATGAATTGGCTTGTGCACAAGAAAAGGGCCCTCACTACGTCGTGCTTCGAGTTGCAAATTTGAACGAGGACCCGAAGTGCTGTGAGATACGCTATCCGTTCGAGGGTAAGGTCAACCTTAGTCCTGCTACGTACAGCGTTAGCTTTTCGAGCTCCAGTACCGATCAAAGCGGGAAAACAACCGCTGGCTGACGACCGTCGGGCAGCGGCCAGCCGATCAATAAAGCCACCAAACTTAGTACCACGTGATTCAAAATCCACCAGACGGTAGTTCCAAAGACGACGTTCACAGTCCGTCGCCGATATTTTCCCTAGGGTTGGCCAAGGTCAAAGTAAGTGAATAGCTCGTGCGTTCGGCAATGATGCTCAATCGCATTGGGAAATAGAAGCATGGCAATTCCAGATTACCAAAGTGTGTTCCTTCCATTGCTTAAGCTAACATCCGACGGGAAGGAGCATCGGTTCAGCGAAATCATTGATCAACTCGCAAATGAATTTAATCTAACTGAAGATGAGAAAAACGAGTTGCTTCCAAGTGGGCAGCCCAAAATTTACAATCGAGTTCAATGGGCAAAAACTTATCTCGTTCAAGCGGGCTTATTGCAGGCCACACGGCGCTCGCATGTTCGAATAACAGAGCGTGGGCAAGAAGTGATTGGTAGGAATCCAGAAAAGATTAATGTCCAATATCTCACGCAGTTTGCTGAGTTTAATGAGTTTCGTGCTCGTAGGTCAAACAACTCAGAGGGCGTTACGGCTTCTGACGAAGCGGTTCTCTCAAGTTCAGAGACACCAGATGAATTGCTACGAAGTACGCATAAGAACTTGGAAGCAAGGCTCTCTGGCGAACTACTGCAGCGAGTTTTATCGGCTCCGCCCGCCTTTTTTGAAAGCACTATCGTCGCTCTGCTCCTTAGCATGGGATATGGTGGCTCACGTGAAGATGCTGGGCGAGCGATCGGAAAATCCGGAGATGGAGGGTTGGATGGCGTGATAGATCAAGATCCGCTAGGACTTGATCGTGTTTATCTTCAAGCCAAACGGTATCGGCCTGATATGCCCGTGAGCGAACCCGAAATCAGAGGATTTAGTGGTAGTCTTGGTGCGGCAAAAGCAAATAAGGGCGTATTCGTTACGACGTCATTCTTTACAAGGCCCGCCATTGAGTTTGCGGAGCGGCACCCGTTCAAAATCGTACTCATTGACGGTGACGAACTAACCAAACTCATGATGAGGCACAATATCGGCGTCCGAATAATCGAAACGCTTCACCTTAAGAAGATCGACGAGGATTACTTCTCGGAGGAGTAATCTGGCCGTTACTGTGCGCAGGCTAACGACAAACCTATCCAACTGCTCCGGCACCGCAGATTAGTCGTTCGAGCATAACATGCTCCGCTTAACGTTCGTATAAACAAGTTCGCCCCAAAGACTAGCTAAGCCTCTGAATACCCGTGATTTTTGGTCTAGAAACGCTATCTGAATTCCGGCTAACTTGGTGGAGGTAACATAGAACCACTGAGGAGATGCCGGATGGCTACCGTTGGATACGCAAGGGTCTCCACGACCGACCAAAACCTCAGCCTTCAACTGGATGCTCTCAACAAGGCTGGGTGCGATGAAATCTTTGAAGAAACGGCTTCGGGCGCATTGCGACAGCGACCCCAGCTAGAAGCCGCACTGGCTCATCTCAGTCCTGGCGACACACTCGTAGTGTGGAAGCTCGACCGACTGGCACGATCGCTGTCCCAGCTGATCGACACGATTGATGAACTTCATCAGATTGGCTGCGGTTTCCGTTCGATGACTGAAGCCATAGACACGACCACCGCAGGCGGACGCTTGATATTTCACATCTTCGGTGCGTTGGCAGAGTTCGAGCGCAGCATCATACGTGAGCGGACGATTGCCGGCTTACAAGCAGCAAGGGCTCGTGGACGAAAAGGCGGAAGGCCGAAGGCGCTTGGTGACGAACGACTAACCGCCGCAGTGGCACTGCTGCAGGAAGGCACGCTGACCGTCCGCCAAGTGGCCAAGCAACTCGGCGTATCGCCGGCCACCATCTACAAGCACATACCCAAGCCTCGATCCTTAACGCAAGCGGTGGTGGGAGGCTGACGTGAGTTTTAGCCGCCGACGCCTGCTGCTCGGGCTTTTTGGCTTGCCACTGACTTTCCATAGTGATGAGGCCGACGCCGTCAATGCAGATGCCGAACTGGTGGCATTGGGTAGGCGGTTTGCTCAGCTAGCTGCCGAATTCGATTTTTTGCTTGCACAACCAATCAGCCACGATCCTGATTGTTGTAAATTCTTTGGCCTAATCGAGCGTCTTGAGCCCGTCGAGTATCGCCTAACCAATTTGCCGGCGACGTCGATCAGAGGATTGTCGGTGAAGGTCGAAGTCGCTCGCTGGTCAAAGCAGGGCGTGATTGATCCTTCCAGCCATACCTGCCTCGATGATAGAATGGCATGGTCGATTGTGAGAGACTTGTTGGCCATCGCAGCTAAAGGGGAAGCTCGATGAAAAAATGGATACTGGTCTTCCTGATTGCAGGCGCCGCATCGGAAAGCAGCTACTCTCATGCCGAGTACCGGTTTCCGAAGGCGAACTCCGTATATCGCACGGGCAGCTATCCACTTGCGTCTTGCAAATCCTGGAATGGAACGATCACCGAGCTTTCAGGTGCTGACACTAACAAGGCTGTCATGCGTGGTGCTGTAACTGAAGAAGATTTCAAGGAATTTTGTGAGAGGCAATCCGACCCATCGGCTCCAGACGCTGAAGCTAGGACAAAAGATTGCCTCGCTAACTCCGTACAACTACACAAGGGTGAAACATCTCTCATGTCAACGGCCGATTGCCGTGCCAGCCAAATTCGAGATCACACTGACCAAGTGTACACGTTAGTTGGTCCGGACAAGTCAGCATTTCACGGATTGACGTGGCGTCATGGTAGAACCGACCAAATACTCGATGGCAGCTGTGCCTCTGGAGCGCCGCCCGTTTCGGAACAATTTAAGCTTTTATGCCCCGCAGTTGCAGCAAAAGTTCTGAGCCATTCGCAGTCAACATTCGAAAAAACGCAAGCATTAGACAAAAAAAGTCTACCAAGTTCGACTGCGTCTGCGGCTATCACAAATGTTCCATACCCAATTCAGCAAAAGATCGACGATACATGCGAAAAGAAAAACGTGTCTGTTCCCAAAAGCGCAGTAAACAATCTAGATTTTAATGCGGACGGTGTTGACGACTACATTATTGATTACGGCGCCATGAACACGAGCGTTTGTCCTGGCTTTTGTGGCACGGGTGGTTGCCGACACGATTTTTGGGTTTCAGCGGGAAAAGGCAGATCGCTGAAGTACATTACGTCCGCCCAAATTGGACAGATTGACGACGTTGAGTATCGAGCAGACAAAAGAGGAAACAGCTTCGTAACACTCGTCACCTTGATGCATGGGTCAAATTGCAATCAATCCGGCGCAGAACCATGCGTATTCCGAGTCCATTGGAATGGAGCAAGCTTGATTGCAACGTTGCTGAGCAAATCAGTGCCTGTGTGGATGGGTCGTTGGTTCTCTAACAACGAGATCAAAGCTTGTACTGAGAAAGACGGCCCTGTTGAGAGCTTGCTCGAGTACAAGGCTGCGAGTTCATATTTTTATGAAACGACTTGCCGCTATGTGCGTGCGACGCCCCGTGGAAAAGCAACACTTCTTGAATCTCAGTGCACGTCGGAAGGGGAAACCCGACGTGGACTCGATCAGGAGTCGCTCGAATTGGTCCAAGGAGGAAAGGCGCTTAAGAGAACGACTGTTTTCAACGGAAAGCGCAATACCGACACTTGGATAAAGTGTCCTTGATGATCCAAACAATGTTCTAGTCCTGCGACTAGCCTCACCTGGCAAGGTCAAAACGCAGAACGACTATGAGAAACGTTTTTGATCAGTATAGGCAGACAGAGAATAGGCTCACGCACGCCCTAATGACTGCTTTGAATGAAGACCGAATGATCCTCGCTTCATTTCTAAAGAAGCTTGTTGGAGTCCAAAAACCTGCTTCAAGTTTAACCCTGCTCGAGCAGCAATATCCTGGGGAGCCACCACTCAGTGAGGAGGAAGCAGAGCGACGGGGCATTCCTGATGCATGGATATTTGACGCAGAGGGTTGGTGCATCTTTGTTGAGTCTAAGGTTCAATCGCCGTTAAAACCTGAGCAGATTAATCGCCACCGCAAAACTGCAGAGCGGCGTGGGTTTAGCCAGATAACCGCTTTGGCCATTGTCGTTAATCGTCCTAGCTCGATAAATTGCGATTGCCTAGTTCTTGAGTGGCGGCAAATTTATGAATGGCTGAACTCGATTAAACTGCGCAGTCGGTGGGCATATTTGCTTAGCGACTATTTTGAAGCCCTTGAAACAAAGATGATCGCCAGCGAATCGATTACAGAAGGGATGCTGACCATGTTTACTGGAATCCCTTTCACTCCGAAAAATCCATACACGTATCTTGAGGGGAAACGAGTACTCGGAGTGGCGTTGAAGGAATTGCGGAAGCGGTCTGACCTTCGAAAAATTGGAATGGACCCATCTCTGAGTGGCAGGCCTTCCATCACTGGTGCTGGTACTGACCGAGTATGGGATTATTTGCGTCTTGATGTCGCTAAGGAAGAAGACAAGGGAACGGAGCACCCTCATCTAACACTCGGCTTCCATTCTCGTTCGGCCGAAGCAATGTTGACTATCCCACATTCTGTAAACAGAAAGATCCGAAACCGGATTTCAGCGTTGAATTTGCAGCAGTTCACACAGCGGGTGGCGGCAGTACGAGAAGCATTGTCGCCATTGGTTGAAAAGCACAACGGGATCAGGCCTTGGTTTAGAGGCATCCAGCGTCATTTTCCTTCACGCCGCATTTCCATAACGGACGCAGAAATAAACTTTGATTTGCGAACCTTAGAAACCGATGAGAGGACGCCGGTCAAATCGCAGCCTGTATGGATTTCTGCTGGATACGACGCATTTGTTCAAAGAGGCGGCACTAACTACCAATTTCAAGTTGGCGCCGTGTTTGACTACGAGAAGTGCCCTGAAATCCATACCAATGTCGCCTTGGATATCATCGCATCGGCATGGATCGCTTGCGCCCCCTTCATTTCCCTAGCCAGAGAATGAATCCATGTCTTCGCTTTCAGAAAAGATCCTTGGGGTTCTGGCCGACCGTCCGGGCATCACTGACAAATGGCTTGCCGAAGCCTTGTTCGGCAAGGGAGCAGCGCAACAGCGTGTAAATTGCGAATGTCGGTTGCTCGAACAGCGTGGCCTGCTTACCAGGCGCAAGCGGGACGACGGCCTAATTGGGAACTACATAGCTAATGGTCAGACGCCATCAACGGCGAGCGCAGTGACCGTTTCCATTGGAACACCTGCTTTGCTGCTTTCCGAAGATCAGGTTAAGACCTTTCTGCAATCCTGGCTCGTGAATTCCGGCTGGTCTGTGGAGATCGCTTGGGCGAAATCGAGAGGCATCGATATTGACGCCCGGAGCCAAGGCGCTCGCTGGGTGATTGAGGTCAAAGGCGGCGGTTCTTTGCAGCCGATGAGGGTCAACTACTTTTTGGGTGCCTTGGGTGAGTTGCTTCAAAGGATGGACGACCCCCATGCAAGATATTCAGTCGCCTTCCCGGACATGCAGCAATTTCGAAATCTTTGGTCTCGTTTGCCGGTGCTATGTAAGCAGCGCACAGGCATTACCGCCTTGTTTGTTAGCCATCAAGGCGCAGTCACTGAACTCAAGTAGGCAGACCAATGCCTGACAGACCAAAGCTGCGGTCACGAAACATCTCTCGTCAGCCGTGGCGTTGCATCTCTCGGCCTAAGACGCTTGCCGAAATGCTCGCTCGGCCGTGTCGTCCAAATCAAGAAGAGATTGATCGGCAGCTCGACGACCTTGCCCGTCTTATTGCAGGAGCAAGCGATGCGGTTGATGGCAAAGACGACGAGTGAGCTAGATCATTTCTTCCTCTGTTTCGGATGTGGCTGCAACCTGCGGGTAGAATTAATAAGTGCTGGAAAGACTTGCCAAAGGTCAGAGCGATCTTGATCCCATATGGGCGTCAAGCGATGCCCCTTCGACACGTACTCAATCAAATCCGTAATTGACCCCTTCTTCGGATCGAACCGCTGCACTTCAACCTTGTCCATCCATTCTGTCTTGAAAGCTTCGGGGAAGAACTGGACTTGCTGGAACTTCTCTGCTGTTGCCGGATGGATCAAAGAGAGTGAAGCAATGTGGATGTTCTTTCTTTCAGCACCGAGTAGCGTGCGGTTTGACCGTGTTCCTTCCCAATCGAGGAAAGCCCAAGTCCTTGGTTGACGGTCAATCTTTCTGCCAAGATGCGATCCAAACAGATACCTGTTTATTGCAAACTGAAACTGACCGAACTGCCTAATTGCACTTGGGATCAAAACATCTTCATCAGGCGTTCGCCCCTTTATGTATCTGTCGGTAATACCGACCTTTCCTCGACGAAAGCACGTCGTTATGAAAAACAGGTGCCGTTCCAAGAACGGCATAAACTCGCTGTCGTACTCGGTCTGTTTGTGAAACGTCTTGAAGTGTTCGGTAATGACATCGGTCCAATTGAGTTTGTTATGAGAGTTGTTATTTGATTCCATTTAATTCCTTTAGTCGTATTAATCCTATCACCATGCGTCTCGCTTAGCGTTGGCTGCCTCACCAACGACGAATAGCCGATACTTCATGGTTGACAGTTGTGGGTGCGGCTGCGGCTGCGGCCCACGGTGTAGATTGTGTTTTTTATATAGTCCGAATCGACGCCGCTTTGCGCTTGCGGCATACACACACATTACAACACGATCCCAGTTCCTAATCTACGGACCGTGAACAGAAACGTTCGCTGGATACACGCAAAGCCTTCCCCAAAAGCTTAGTCATGGCGACTGGGTGCGGTTTGCGTTGACTTACCCTCCCCTGTGAAAGGAATGGGAAGACGTCCAACTCTAAAAAACCGTTGGGTTTTCAGACTGCATGTTCATCGTGACGTCTATGTCGGACAAGTCGTCCGAAGCTGTTCTGTCGTTGCCAGGGCCGTCTCCAGGTAAAGTGCATGTGGCGACTTTTGCTAAGGCACCGTGGAGGGCGGCAGGAAAGGGAACGAGTTTCTCGGCTTGTTCTTTCAGACGGTCAAACTCGTCCTCTCGATCGATAAAGTCCAACACTTCCCTAATGCGAACCTCGTCATCACAGTCTTCGAGCAGAAGCTCGTCATCTAAAGACCAGCCACGTCTTTTCAGGAAGGCAGCCCTACTTTCATTGCCCGTCCTGCGCTTAGCAAATTCAGATGCTATGTGCTCTCGGACGAGCTTGCGAGCTAAGACGATGAGTTTGTGAGAAACCATCTTGTGCCATCTCGCAATTCGTGGTGCGTTCCGGTCACGAGGCCAAATCACGGAGGCGCCAGCAACTGCGCTAATTTGATTTAGCAGATCATCAACTTTGCTTCCATTTGCTTCGTCGATGTCGGGAGCTAGCAAGATAGCGGCGTGATACCAGTCGGGACAAAAGCGCTCTATGGTCTGCGCCAACTTGTCACTTTTCTTCCGTTTTTGCTGCCAATCAACTAGGTCCTTACGCTTCATTTGCGGATGAAGTATGCCCTCCTCGCAGGCCGCACTAAACTCTTCTGCCTTTAGCCCTGATACTAGGTAGATGGCTGAAAAATTGGCTGGCAGCAGCGCTCTTACTTCGCTTCTCTTGAAGCGTGCATCACCACCAATTTTTGCGAGCTTGCAGAAGGTGGAGTCGCTGAAGGGCAGTCGCTTCACGAATGCATCCTTCTCCGATTTTTTTCCAAGTTTATCCTTCGCCCCAGCACAAAGGTCTGCAACATCAAAAATGCCATCCCGAACCTTGTGCCAGGCCGCTCCAATTAAATTGATATAATCATCTAGGCTGTTTGGTGAATTGAAGTCATTTAGGTTGCTGCGTTTCACCGGTGAAAGAGTTGGAGTCTCGAGTGTGGCCATGCCTTGTTCCGGGAATTGTTCGTCCTTGCTCGCATCATCTCGACCTGGGGCAAGCAAAGTAGACGGTGTTTGAACAAACTCTGTCATAGGTATATAATCCTATTATGGGCTGGATTTTGGGTTCGGCAGGCGGCGGCTCAAGTCTATGGGTGTGGGGTGTACTCTGACGTCGAGCGAAAGGAGCGACCGCAAAGCCAAGCTTGTAGAGCGTGCGGTGAGTAGAGAACCCTTCGACCGATTTTCATGTATTCCGGGCCGTCGCCGGTCTGGCGGAGACGCTCAAGAGTTTTGGCCGAAATTTTCAACTTCGCTGCAGCGGCGTCTTCATCCAACAAATCGATGTCTGTCATTCTCCGTCCCTTTCTGGGGTTATTGATGAGTGTTAACCACGCAGAACATAGACAGGATTGGGGCCTATAGAATGGCGTCACGAGAGATAACGGCAGCGATGGTTAGCCAGTCAGCCTCAACAGCTTGCCAAGTACGGCAGCAAGTGTGTGTCCATATACAATGTGCTTATCTCAGCGGCCGTCAGTACGGCACCGAATGCTGGCCCCATAACAGATCCGACAGGCGTTGCCCCACTTGATCGTTGGCGTTGGAAACGTGGTCCTGTCGAAAATGGGCGTATCGGCTGGTTGTTTGGATGGTCTTGTGGCCCAATATGCTGCCAACGACTTCAAGCGAATGCCCGCTTTCCATCGCTACCGAAGCGAAGGTGTGGCGGAGGTCGTGAAGGCGAACATCCATGATGCCGGCCACTGAACGAAGGCGAGCCCAGGTTTTTTGTAGGTTAATGATGTGCGCACCAATCTCACGTCCGCAAATGACGAATGGATTGTTCTCGACAGATGGCAAAGAACGCAAGATTTCAATTGCTGGCTCTGAAAGCCGAATACACTTCCGACCTGTTTTCGAATCGGGCAATACGATTATTCGTCGATCCAAATGCACCCAATCTCGCCGCAGTGTAAGAATTTCATTCAAACGAGCTCCAGTGAAAATCAGAAGGCGTACAGCAGCAATTGCAAACGGATTGGTGCGATGCTGCTCTGCGTCTTTCAATACTTTCCCCAATCTGGCAAGTTCGTCGTGCGATAAGAATCTTTCCTTTTTGAACTCTCGATATTTCTTTACCCTCCGAACCGGATTTGAATTCTGCGGTTTCAGGCCCCAATCTTCTGCAAGATTGAACATCTTTGAAAGCAACGTGAGACAACGATTGGCTACGCCGGTGCCGCCCCGAACAGGGAGGCCGCCTCTCTGTGATCGCTGAACAGCTTTGGGATCACGAGGAGCTGTCTTGCCAGATCGGACAGCATCCCGAAATGACTCGATATCGGGCTTTGATATTCCCAAGATCAGCTTTGAGCCCAGCAAGGGCATTATGTGATTGTGAATTAAACGCCGATCCGAATATTCGCTTCGGGGTTTTTTGTTGATGGCGTATTCGGTCAAATACCTGTGGCAGAGTTCGCTAACCGTTGGGGTGCCGATGATGATGGTTGGCAAGGTGGGATCGATACCCCTTCGTACATCGGTGAGTAACCTAATTGCTTCACGTCGTGCGGTTTCAACGGTCCACGGCGACCCATGGGTCCCTATGCTCATGTACTTCTGTTGGCGGTTAAGCGTCGTCTTCAGAACATAGGTGCGGCGGGACACTTGTCGTCGGACACCGAAGCCTATTATTTCGGTGTCCCAGACCGCTTGGCCTGGTTCCAGTGCGTCGACGATCCGCTTGGTAATTTTATGTCTTTGTCGTTTGGGCATTTTTTCCCTTCCGGGTGCCCAAACTACTTATAGGGATTAGCTACAAAATAGTACTTGTCTACAGAGGGTTATAAGGTTTTACAGAGTGCTGCTGTCCATGAAAGTTGTTGAAAATCTGGCTTGTTGCTAGGGCAACGCCAGCGGTCCCGTAGCTCAGCCGGATAGAGCGGCGGTTTCCTAAACCGCAGGTCGGAAGTTCGAGTCTTCCCGGGATCGCCATTTTCCTGCGGCAGGGCCGCAGCCTGCCACTCCAATACCGTTCCCGCGGAACGGGCGGCCTTCACGCTTGCGCGCCCTGTGAAAACCGTATGTCATGCCGGCATGGCGCAGATCGCAGGCTTGCCCCGCGAGGGCCAGGACCCGACCATGCCGGCCCAGCCTGCAAAGCGCAGGTTCCGCATCATTCTGATCAAGCCATCGCATTACGATTCCGACGGCTATGTCATCCAGTGGTGGCGCTCGACCATTCCCTCCAACAGTCTTGCCAGTGTCTATGGGCTGCTGGACGAATGCGCGCAGGACAGGGTGCTCGGTCCCGATGTCAATATCGAGATCGAAGCCTTCGACGAATGCAATACCATCATCGATGTGAAGAAGACGATCCGCGAGATCCGCGCCGCGGGGTCCGGCTTCGTCGCGCTGGTCGGCGTGCAGTCCAACCAGTTTCCGCGCGCGCTCGATCTCGCCCGCCAGTTCCGCGCCGCGGACATTCCGGTCGTGATCGGTGGCTTTCATGTCAGCGGCTGCATCTCCATGCTGCCGGATCTGCCGCCCGACCTGAAGGCGGCGCGCGACCTCGGCGTCATTCTCTATGCCGGAGAGAGCGAAGGCCGCATGGCGGGCTTCCTGCGCGAGATGGATTCCGGCACCCCCCAGCCGGTCTATAATTACCTGAAAGACATGCCGGACATGGCGGCCGCCACCTTTCCGATCCTGCCGCGCAAGGTGGTGACCCGGGTCGCCGGTCACTACACCAGTTTTGACGCCGGCCGGGGATGCCCGTTCCAGTGCAGCTTCTGCACCATCATCAACGTGCAGGGCCGCAAGTCGCGCTACCGCACGGCCGATGACGTGGAAGCGATCGTGCGTGCCAACGCCAAGCAGAACATCACCCGCTTCTTCATCACCGACGACAACTACGCCCGCAACAAGAACTGGGAAGCGATCCTCGACCGGCTGATCGAACTGCGCGAGAAGGAAGGCTTCAGGATCCGCCTGCTGCTGCAGGTCGACACGCTCTGCCATCGTATTCCCGGCTTCATCGAGAAGGCGGCGCGCGCGGGCTGCACGGCGGTGTTCATCGGTCTTGAGAACATCAACCCGGAATCCCTGATGGGCGCCAAGAAGCGCCAGAACAAGATCTGGGAATATCAGGAAATGTTCCACGCCTGGCGCAAGGCCAAGGTGATGACGTTTGCCGGCTATATCCTCGGTTTTCCGACCGACACGCCGGAATCGATCGCGCGCGATATCGAGATCATCAAGGCGGAATTGCCGGTCGACATCCTCGAGTTCTTCTATCTCACCCCGCTGCCGGGCTCCGAGGACCACAAAATTCTCTACATGAAGGGCGTCCCGATGGACCCCGACATGAACAAGTACGATCTCGAACATGCCTGCACGGCGCATCCGCTCATGTCGAAGGAGACCTGGGAAAGCGTCTATCGCGGCGCCTGGGACCGCTATTACACCGACGCGCATGTCGAGACCATCATGCGCCGCGCGGCGGCGACCGGCCTCAACAAGACCAAGGTGATCGACGCCATCACGCTGTTCTCGGGGTCGTCGCGGATCGAGGGCGTGCATCCGCTGCAATTCGGTTTCGTGCGCCGCAAGGTCCGCACCCAGCGCCGCCACGGCCTGCCAGTGGTCAACCCGCTGATCTTCTATCCGTGGCGCGCCTACGATTTCACCCGCACGGCTGTGCGCTGGCTCAGGTTGGTGCGGCGCTATCGCGGCATCATGAAAAAGGTCTGGTCCGATCCGGCGGTACAGTCCTATACCGATCACGCACTGGAGCCGCCGGCCGGCCACAACGCGCCGATGTCGGATTTCGTGAAGACCTACGCCGACAAGATCCCGCACACCCACGGCGCGCCGGTGCAGGAAGCGGCAGTCGGCTGAGTTTTATGTCATCGACCAGCCGTGGCTGACATTCAGCGACTGCCCGGTCAGCGCGTTGGTCTCGAAGGCGGCAAAGAATAAAGCGACCTGCGCGACATCCTCGAAGGTCGAGAACTCGCCGTCCACCGTGCCGCCCAGCATCACTTTCCTGATGACCTCGTCTTCCGAAATGCCGAGCGTCTTTGCCTGTTCGGGAATCTGCTTCTCCACCAGCGGCGTGCGCACGAAGCCGGGGCAGATCACGTTGGCGCGCACGCGATGCCTGGCGCCTTCCTTGGCGATGACTTTCGCCAGTCCCATCAGGCCGTGCTTGGCGGTGACATAGGGCGCCTTCAGCACCGAGGCCTCCTTGGAATGCACCGAGCCCATCAGGATGACGTTGCCGCCGCGGCCCTGCCTGTACATTTGCCGGAGCGCGGCGCGGCTGGTGAGGAACGCGCCGTCGAGATGAATGGCGAGCAGCTTCTTCCAGTCGGCGAAATCGAATTCGTCGAGCGGCGCCACGATCTGGATGCCGGCATTGCTGACCAGGATGTCGATGCCGCCGAAGGCGTCGACCGTTTGGGCCATGCCGGCCTCGACCTGCGCCTCGTCGGTGACGTCCATGGCGATGCCGAGGGCGTGTCCGGAGCTGCCGCCCAATTCCTGCGCGACAGCATCGGCTGCCTGCTGGTTGATGTCGGCGATGGCGACCTTGGCACCCGCTGCGAGATAGACACGGGCGATTTCCTTGCCGATGCCGCTGGCGGCGCCAGTGACGACTGCGATTTTTCCGTTCAAATTCATCTGTCGGTCTCTCATACAAATGGCGCGGCGGGGCCGCTGTCGCGCATCCCCGCCGTCCGGCATGGAAAATCTATGCCATCCCGGCGCAGGCTTCACAAATGCGCCGGCGGGAGGCCCGTCTTGCGCCGATTCATCGCGGAAGCCCGCGATTTTGCCTCTTTTCTTGACAACACCTGATCCCGGCGAGAGACCGCTTCAGGGAGATTCATGCCGATTCGATTTTTTCCGCGCGAAGGAACCATCGCGCCGCTGCTGCTGGCGGCCCTGCTGATATGTGCGCCGGCCGCGATCGCCCAGTCGCCGGCGCCGCAATCCCCGCAGGCCCAGACCGCCCAGCCGGACACCGCCTCTCAGCTCGAAACCCAGAAGCTTCTGCTCGACCAGTTCGAGGCCACGCTGCAGCGTGAGAGCCTGACCGACGAGGCCCTCGTTCAGACGCGCGGCAGCCTCGAGCCGCTGCGCGGCGAATTGCGCGAAACCATCGAGACGCTGGACCGCCGGCTGGCCGACGTGGATGCGCGTCTCAAGCAGATCGGCGATCCGCCCGCGGCCGGCGCCCAGCCGGAGGACGCCGCGCTCGCCTCCGAACGCACGCGGCTGGCCCAGCGCCGCGGCGTGCTGGACGGCGGCGTCAAGCAGGCGCGGCTCCTGATGCTGCGCGCCGACGATCTCGCCGAACGCATCACCGAGCGCCGCCGGGCGCTGTTCACCCGCGAATTGTTCGGACGCGCCTCGAGCGCGCTCGATCCCTCGTTCTGGATGCAGGCGGCGCGCGGAGTGCCGGACGACCTGCGCGCGCTCTCGTTCCTTGGGCGGTCGTGGTGGAATTACGCCGCGTCCAATGGCGGTCTCGGCAGCATGGCGGCGGCCGCGCTCACGCTGCTGGCGCTCGGCGCCGTCGGGCTGATGGCCGGGCGCTGGCTGCGCCGCCACGATTTCAGGCCGGCACTCAACGGCCGCTTCGGCAAATCCTTCCAGGCGTTGATGACGCTGCTGCGCATCGCGCTGGTCACGCCGGCCGTTGTCGCCATCGCGATCCTGGTGCTAGACGGATTCGGGCTGGTGCCGCCGCGCATCATGGAAATGGCGCTCGGCCTGGTGATGGCGGTCGCGATGGCGTCGTTCGGACGCGGTGTGGCGGTCGGCCTGTTCGCGCCCGAAGAACCCGACCGGCGGCTGCTGGCGATCACCGACGAGACCGCCCGGCTGATCGCGCACACCCTGATCTGGGCGGCGCGCATTCTCGGCGTCGTGGTGTTCGTCACCGTGATCCAGCGCACCATCGTCGCGCAGGTGTCGCTCACGGTCGCGACCTCCGCCCTGTTCTCGGCGCTGATCGCGGCCCTGCTGGTCCGGTTCCTGTGCAAGGCCGGCCCGAGCAGCGCGCCCGACGACGATGTCAGTCAGGCGCAATGGCTGCGCGCGGCGGGCTGGCTGCTGGTGGCGGGCATCGTCATTTCGCTGGCGACCGGTTTCATCGCCTTCGCGGGTTTTCTGGCGGGGCGCTTCCTGGTCGCGCTCGGCGTCATCGGCGCGCTCTACGTGCTGCTGGTGTTCACCGACGCCCTGTTCACCGAGGTGCTGACCGCGAACACGCAGCGCGGCCGCGCGGTCGCCAGTTTCGTCGGGCTGAAGCCGCGCTCGGTCGAACTGTTCGGGACCTTGCTGTCGGCGGTGATCCGCCTGCTGCTGATCCTGGTGGTGCTGCTGCCGCTGCTTGGGCCGTGGGGCATGTTCGCCGCCGACTTCTTCGGCGTGGTGCGCGAGGCCGCGCTCGGATTCCGCATCGGCGACGTCACCATCTCGGTCACGGCGATCCTGACCGCATTCGTCATCCTGCTGGTCGGCGTTCTGGCGACGCGCGGCGCGCAGGGCTGGCTCAATACGCGCTTCCTGCCGCGCACCACGCTGGAGCCGGGGCTGCAGAATTCCGTCTCCACCATCTTCGGCTATGTCGGCGTCATCATCGCGCTGGTGCTGGCGCTGGCGCAGCTCGGACTCGACTTCCAGAAAATCGCGATCGTGGCCGGCGCATTGTCGATCGGCATCGGCTTCGGCCTGCAGGCAGTGGTGTCGAATTTCATCTCCGGTCTGATCCTGCTGGCGGAACGGCCGATCCGCGTCGGCGACATCATCAACGTCAAGGGTGAGGAAGGTCGCGTGCAGCGCATCCATGTGCGCGCGACCGAGATCGAGACCGGCGACAATGCCAGCGTCATCATCCCGAATTCCGAACTCATCACCGGCGTGGTGAAGAACTGGACCCATGCCAACACCTTCAGTCGCATCGTGGTGAAGGTCGGCGTCGGCTATGACAGTGACGTCGAGAAGGTGCGCGAGATCCTGCTGGAGATCGCGAAGGCCCATCCCAAGTTGATGCAGTCGCCGGCGCCGGTCGCCTTTCTCACCGGCTTCGGGGACAGCGCGATCAATTTCGAGCTGGGCGGCGTTGTGCGCAATATCGGCGACGGCGCGAGCGTGAAGAGCGATCTCTATTTCTCCATTCTGGAGCGCTTCCGCGCCGAAGGTATCGCGATCCCCTTTCCGCAGCGCGAGGTCAGCCTGCGCGGCGGTACCGATGCGCCGTCCGGCCCGGCGCCGGACAAGCCCAAGACCGGCAAGTCCCGCGCGGGAAAAGCCCGGTCCTGAGTGCCATCTTCACCGTTCGGTCATCTTTTTGCGGCCAAGTTCGGCCCGGGATCGGGAGTTGCGGAAGAATGTCTGTCCTGCCATCGGGCGCAGTCCTGCGCGCTGCAACGCTCGCAACGGCGCTGGCCTTGGGCGCCTGCGCCGGCGATCAACTGCCCTCGCAACCGTCCTTCTATCGCAGCCTGGCGCAGCCCGGCGGCCAGCTCGATGCCGCGGCTGCGGCCTCGATGATTTCCGGCTATCGCCAGAATAACGGGCTCGGCGCGGTCACGCTCGAGCCGGAACTGATGAAGATGGCCGAAGCCCAGGCGCGCGCCATGGCTGGCCGCGACAAGCTCGACCACAACGTCGCCGGCCCCTTCAAGGAGCGGCTGCGCAAGTCCGGCTACAACGCCAAGGTCGGCGCGGAGAATATCGGCGCCGGCTATCATACGCTGGCGGAAGCCTTCTCGGGCTGGCGGGATTCGCCGCCGCACAAGGCCAACATGCTGCTGCGCGGCGCCACCAGAATGGGGATCGCCGCGGTTTACGTTCCCAACACCAAATACAAGGTATTCTGGGCGCTGATCATGGCCGCGCCCGACGACGCCAACAGCTGAAGCCACTGGACCTCGCCGCCCCCTCTCACTAGCGTGCGGCCCGCATGCTTCCCCGCGCCGACACTTACGACGAACTGGTCCGGCAGTTCCGCTGGCAGGTGCCGGAGCGTTACAATATCGGCGTGGATGTCTGCGACCGCTGGGCGGCGCAGGATCCCGGCCGCCTCGCCATCCTGCATGTGCATGGCGACGGCCGCACCGACCAGATCACCTTCGGCTGGCTGCGGGAGACCTCCAACCGCTTTGCCAATGTTCTGCGCGCGCATGGCGTCGCGCGCGGCGATCGCGTCGCGATCCTGCTGCCGCAATCGCCGGAGGTGGCCGCGATTCACGCCGGCACCTACAAGCTGGGGGCGGTCGCCCTGCCGCTGGCGCTGCTGTTCGGAATCGAGGCGTTGTCCTACCGGTTGCAGAATTCCGGCGCGAAAATTCTGGTGACCAATGCGCAGGGCGTGACCAAGATCGCGGCGTTGCGCGACCAGCTTCCCGACCTGACGCTGGTGCTGTCGCTCGACGGCGCGCAGACCGGCGTCGAACATTTTGGTGGCTTGCTCCAGCGCGCGTCGTCCGGTTTCACCGCCGTGGACACCTCCGCCGACGATCCGGCTATGATGATCTACACTTCCGGTACGACCGGTCAGCCGAAAGGCGCGCTGCATGCGCATCGCGTGCTGCTCGGGCACCTGCCGGGCATCGAGTTGCCGCACGATTTCTTTCCGCAGCCGGGCGACCGTTTCTGGACCCCGGCGGACTGGGCCTGGGCCGGCGGGCTGCTCGACGCGCTCCTGCCGTCCCTGCATTTCGGCGTGCCGGTGGTGTCGCATCGTTTCGACAAGTTCGATCCGGAGGAAGCCTACTGGCTGATGGCGCGGGCCGGCGTGCGCAATGCCTTCATCCCGCCGACGGCGTTGCGGATGCTGCGCTCGGTGAAGAGTCCGCGCGGCCGCTACGATCTCGCCCTGCGCAGCATCGGCTCGGGCGGCGAAGCTTTGGGCGCGGAAACCTTTGACTGGGGCCGGGAGGCGTTCGGTCTGACGATCAACGAATTCTACGGACAGACCGAATGCAATCTCGTGCTGTCCTCCTGCGCGATGCTGGGCGTGTCGCGGCCCGGCGCAATCGGAAAGCCGGTGCCGGGACACATTGTTGCGGTGATCGACGACAGCGGCCACCCGGTCGAAACCGGCGAACTCGGCCAGATCGCTATCAAGCGGCCCAATCCCGTGATGTTCCTGGAATACTGGAAGCAGCCCGAGGCCACCGTCGCGAAATTCACCGGCGACTGGATGACGACCGGCGATCAGGGAATTGTCGACGAGGACGGCTATTTTCATTTCATCGGCCGCGATGACGACGTGATCTCGTCGTCCGGCTACCGCATCGGGCCGGTCGAGATCGAGGATTGCCTGCTCGGCCATCCCGCGGTCGCGCTGGCCGCGGCGGTCGGCAAGCCGGACCCGATGCGCACGGAAATCGTGAAAGCCTTTGTCGTGCTGAAGGGCGGCTATGCGCCGTCGGTGTCGCTGGCGACGGAGTTGCAAGGCTTCGTGCGCGAGCGGCTGTCGGCGCACGAATATCCGCGCGAGATCGAATTCATCGACCAGATGCCGATGACCACGACTGGCAAGATCATCCGCCGTCTGCTGCGGCAGCGCGTCTGACGATGGTGTTGCGGATGGATTTGGCCGCGCCGATGGCGGTGCGGCGCAGGGTCTCCAGATTGCAGGCGAGGCCGAAGCGGACAGTGTCGCCCGGCCGCAGGGCGATCAACCGGTCGGACAGCGCGAGCCGTTCCCGCCACAGGTGCTCGATCATCGGATGATCGGGCGTGGCGCAGGAATCGGTTGATGCGATGCCTGGCTCCCGCAGCAGCGCGCCGGTGAGGTCGCCGGCGAGCTGCACGCCCGGCGAATAACGGGCGAAATCTTCGTCATAACTGGTCTTCCAGAGCCAGGCGGACACGCCGCTGCGCAGCAGCAGTGTGACCGCGACCGGCTGTCCCGCGACCGACAGGCGGTCGGCGCGCACCTGTCCGCGGCGCGCAAGGCCGGTGACGGCGCTTTGCAGGAATGCCCGGACGGCGTGATCCTGCGCGGCGGCGGTGCCGGCGCGGCCTTTCCAGCCCTTGTCTTCGAGCGTCAGAAAATCCTGCAGGAATGCTCCAATGGAAAAGGCGTCGGACCCGGTATCGTGCGTGACCTCGCCGAGATCGGACAGCCGCCGCCGCTTGCGGCCGAGTTCCTTGCGCAGCTTGGCGCTGGTGGCCTGCGTCCTATAGCCGGCGCGATCATCTCCTGGCTCAAGACAGGCGCGGGCGTGACTGCCATAGGCTGCGCTTGGCAGGCCGCGATCGCGAAGGACATCCTGCAGGGCCGATGCAAAGGCGCCGCTCTCCGGCACATAGGGCATGATCAGGACACGCGATCCCTGTTCGCCCGACACATGATCGAGCCAGGCATTGAGCGTGTCCGCCGGATGGTCGCGATCAAGAAGCGGCAATCCCAGCGGCGCATAGGGGTGCGTCCAGCCTGTGATCACGCCGGACATCAGGCCATAGCGGTAAGGGTCCGGGCGGGCCGGGAAAAATCCGCGCAGCACGCCGTCGCCGCTGCGCACCAGCACCGCGCCGGCATCGGCGCCGAAGATTGCCGCTGCGGGAAGCGCAAAATCGGGTTCGTAGAAAATATTCGGCTGCAACGCACGCCTTGCCAGATCGCGCCACTCGTCCGCAACCGCGGCGAGCGATGACAGCGGACGCCAGTAGGCGCGCAGGATGCGGGCGGAGGGGGCGAGCACGGCGGTCACGGCGTCTTCGCTCCGCCGAAGACGAAGAGATGGTAGCCGAGCCGCGTCTTCGCCGCGACAAAGATCAGGAGCGATTCGACGATGAACGCCGCGCTGGTCGAGATCGCCGCGCCCATTCCGCCGAAGGCCGGGATCAGCAGCAGGCCGACGCCGAGATTGACGGCGAATGCCGCCGCCACGATCGCAGCGCAGATTTTCTGTTCGCCCAGCATGTTGAGAAAGCGCTCGCCGGGACCGATGGCGGCGCGCGCCAGAAACCCGATCGCGAGAACGAACATCAGGCTGTAGCCCTGCACATATTGTTCGCCGAACAGCCGCAGCAGCGGCCAGCCGCAGGCGAGAATGACGATGGTGGCGGCGAGCGAGGGCCAGAAGGTCCAGCGAATGGAATCGGCGAGGAACGCGGCGAGGCGCGGGCGGTCGCCGGCGGCGAAATATTCGGCGAATTTGTGGGACGAGGCCGCGACCACCGCGAAATAGACGAAGGCGACCAGCGCCAGCGTCTTGGCGGCGGCGTAATAGACCGCGATTTCCTCCGGCGAACGGAAATGCTTGAGCATCAGCACGTCGACATACATCAGCAGCAGATAGAGGCCGTCGACCATGAACATCGGCAGCGAGATCGCCACCCAGCGGCCGACTTCATAGACCTTGCTGCCTTTGCCGATGGCGGCGGCCAGCTTGCGGTTGAGAAAGACCATCTGGCCGAGCGCCGTGATCCAGATCGAGATCGCGGCGGCGGCGATGCCGGTCGTGGCGTCGGTCTGGTAGCCGAGCAGGTAGGCGCCGCCTAGCAGCGCCAGCAACAGCATCTGCCGGATCAGATAGGGCGGGACGAGCGCGAGATTGACCCAGTTATAGGAGCGCGCGATGCCGTCCTGCACATGCAGGATGCCGTACATCGGCAGGATGAGACAGGCGATGGTGAGCGGAACGATGGTGTAATCGTCGAGCCAGGGCGCCAGCAGGCGCACGGCCACGAGTCCGATCAGCGACAGCACGACGGCAATGCCGAAGGCGAGCCAGCGGCTGCCGGAGAGGAAGCCGCGCAATTGCGCGGTCGCGCCATTGCCGGCGTAATTCGGGATGAAGCGCTGCGCCGACGAGGCAAGGCCGAGATCGACCGCGCCGCCCAGCACCATCACCCAGGTCCAGACATAGACGTAGATGCCGAATTCGAAACTGCCCATCCAGCGCGCCAGCGCGATCTGCGTGAGATAGGCGAGCGCGGCGCTGACGATGCGGATCAGGAACGCCGTGCCGGCGGCGCGGCGGGCGAGCGAGCGGTCGTCCATGCCGGTGCGCCAGCTTTTGACGCGCGCCGACAGCCCGGCGAGCGACATACGCGCCGGCACGCCTTCCGGATGGTGTCCGGTCAGTGCCACTCAAAGCCTCCGCCTGCGCGCCCTCTGTTCTTTTGATGGGTGCGGTTCCCTGCAGGTTCAGACCTATCAAGGCGGACTTAAGATTCAGTTCTGAGAACCGGTTAACGATTCCTAAGCCATTGATTTTGCTGCGCGGATTGCGGGCTTAGTCTTCGGGCGCGCGCAGGGCTGTCAGGCCCTTCAGGATGAAGGGGGCGATCAGCGCCATCAGCGAGACTGCGAGCAGCGTCGCCGAGATCGGGCTTTGCAGCAGCACCATCGGGTCCCCGAGGCTGATCGACAGCGCGCGGCGCAACTGGGCTTCCGCCAGCGGCCCGAGGATCAGCCCGATCACCACGGGCGCGATGGGATAATCGTAACGCCGCATCAGAAAGCCCATGATGCCGAAGACCGTCAGCATGATCAGTTCGACGATCGACGGCTTGGCGGCCAGCGTTCCCATCACCGCGAAGGCGAGAATGCCGGCATAGAGCCAGGGCTGCGGGATCGAGAGCAGCCGCACCCATAATCCGACCAGCGGCAGGTTGAGCACCAGCAGCATCGCATTGGCGATGAACAGGCTGGCGATCAGGCCCCAGACCAGATCGGGCTTTTCGGCGAAGAGCAGCGGACCCGGATTCAATCCGTATTGCTGGAAGCCGGCCAGCATCATCGCCGCCGTCGCCGAGGTCGGCAGCCCGAGCGTCAGCAGCGGCACCAGCGTGCCGGCGGCGGAGGCATTGTTGGCGGCTTCCGGACCCGCAACACCTTCGATCGCGCCCTTGCCGAATTCTTCGGGATATTTTGTCAGGCGCTTTTCGGTCGAATAGGAGAGAAAGGTCGGGATCTCCGCGCCGCCCGCCGGGAGTGCGCCGATCGGAAATCCGAAGGCGGTGCCGCGCAGCCACGGCTTCCACGAGCGCTTCCAGTCCTCTTTCGTCATCCACAGCGAGCCGCGCACGGCCTCGATGGTTTCCGCAAACTGCTTGTGGCGCGAGGCGACGTAGAGCGCTTCGCCGACCGCGAACAACCCGACCGCGAGCGTGGTGACTTCGACGCCGTCGAGCAATTCGGGAATGCCGAAGGACAGCCGCGCCTGGCCGGTGAGCTTGTCGATGCCGACAAGCCCGAGCGTCAGCCCGATGAACAGGCTGGTGAGGCCGCGCATCGGCGAATTGCCGAAGGTCGCCGATACGGTCACGAAGGCGAGGCACATCAGCGCAAAATAGTCTTCCGGCCCGAAGCGGAGCGCGATCTCGACCAGCCACGGCGCGAGGAACGCAATGCCGAGCGTCGCGATGCCGCCGGCGACGAAGGAGCCGATCGCCGCCGTCGCCAGCGCCGGCCCGCCGCGGCCGGCCTTTGCCATCCTGTTGCCTTCGAGCGCGGTCGCCATCGAGGCGCTTTCGCCCGGCGTGTTGATCAGGATCGCGGTGGTGGAGCCGCCATACATGCCGCCGTAATAGATGCCGGCGAACATGATCAGCGATCCCGCGGGATCGAGCTTGTAGGTGACCGGCAGCAGCAGTGCGACGGTGAGCGCGGGTCCGATGCCGGGCAAAACGCCGACGGCGGTGCCGAGCAGCACACCGATCACCGCAAACAGCAGGTTCATCGGCTGCATCGCAACCGTCATGCCCTGGGCGAGCGCTGTGAAGGCCTCCATGGGTCAGCTCACAACAGCCGTTCGAGCGGGCCGGCGGGAAGGCCGAGGGTCAGCAGCTTGACGAAGACGAGATAGATGACGGCGCCCAGCGCGAATCCGATCGCGAGATCGGCGAGAAAGGCGCGGCGGCCGAAGGCGGCGGAGGTACAGGCGAACAGGATGGCGGTGGCGGCAATGAACCCGCCGCCGGCGGCGATCAGCGCCATCAGCGCCACGAGTCCGCCCAGGATCAGCAGCAGCGCGGTCGGGTCGGCGTGCTCGCGGGCCGGAAAATCGCGCCGCAGCGCTATCGCGACATTGCCGGCTGCGAGCAGCAGCAATCCCGTCGCGATCACATTCGGCACGGTCTTGGGGCCGAGGCCGTAGGTGGATGAAATGGTGAGCTGTGAGGTGTCCCAGAAAATGATCGCCGCCGCGACCAGCAGCAAGACCGCCACAACGAGCCCGACAGGGTCGGCACGCCGCAGCGTGGCCAGAATGCTCACGGCTTCACGAGGCCGACGGATTTCAGAACGCCGGTCACGCGTGTCTGCTCCTGTTTCAGAAATTCCGTGAAGGCGTCGCCGCCGAGAAAGGCGTTGTCCCAGCCCTTCTGTTTCAGGATCTCCTTCCAGGCGTCCGTCGCCACCATCTTGCCGACGAGATCGACCAGCGCCTGCTTCTGCTCGGCGGAAATTCCGGGTGGCGCCATCACCGAGCGCCAGTTGGCGATGACCAGATCGATGCCCTGTTCCCTGAAGGTCGGAGCGTCGATGCCCGGCACGCGCTGCGCCGCCGTCACGCCGATCAGCCGCATCTTGCCGGACTTGATCTGGCCTTCATATTCGCCGTAGCCGGAAATGCCGGCGGTGACCTTGCCGCCGAGAATGGCGGCGAGCGATTCACCGCCGCCGGAAAACGGAATGTAATTGATTTTGGTCGCATCGGCGCCGACCGCCTGCGCGAACAGCGCGGCGGTGATGTGGTCGACGCCGCCGGCGGAACCGCCGGCCCAGGTCACTTTCGCCGGATCGGCCTTCGCCGCCGCCGCGAGATCCTGCGCCGTCTTGATCGGCGACCCGGCCGGCACGACGATGACTTCCACTTCCTCGGTCAGCCGCGCGATCGGTGTCGCCTGGCTGAGGCTGACGGCGGACTTGTTGGTGAGCAGAGCGCCGACCATGACGAAGCCGTTGACCATCAGCTGATTGGGATCGCCCTTGGCGCTGTTGATGAGCTGGGCGAGACCGACGCTGCCGCCGGCGCCGGTCACGTTCGTCACCTGCACGCTGCGCGCGAGCTTGGAAGATGTGAGCGCCTGCTGCATGGCGCGCGCGGTCTGGTCCCAGCCGCCGCCGGGACCGGCCGGCGCCATGATCTTCAGGTCCGTCTGGGCGGAGGCCGGCGTCGCCGTCAGGGCGGCGGCAAGTGCCGCGGCAGCGGCGGTGAGCTTCAACATGGAGCCTCCCAAGCAATTGAAACAACTTGAATTCCCGGCAACCCTGCGGCGGTTGGTCGCAGAGACGCTAGGGCATTGGTCGCAATGCGTCCAGAGCGTCGGGTTAGCCGCTAAATCCGCCGCTGTCGAGAAAGGCCCGCTCCTCAGGCGTGGAGTCGCGGCCAAGCACGGCGTTGCGATGCGGGAAGCGGCCGAAGCGCCGGATGATGTCGGCGTGGATCTCGGCATATTTCAATCCGTCCGCATTGCCGAGTTCGCGATAGAGTGCGAGGCAACGCTCCTGATCGGCCAGCTCTTCCGAATGCATGAAGGGCAGATACAAGAACGAGCGCATCTCGGCGTCGACCGCGCGATCAAACCCGCGCTCCAGCGCGCGGGCGGCAATGGCGCGCGCCATCGGGTCAGCCGCGAAGGTCCGGGCGTCGCCGCGGAACATGTTGCGCGGGAACTGGTCGAGAACGAGGAGCAGCGCGAGCGTGCCGTGTGCATTGTCTTCCCACGCACCGAGCTGCCCCGCCGCCGCCGCTTCATAGGCCGGCAGAAAACGCGCCCTGATCTCCGCGTCGAGGCTGTCGCTCTTGCTAAACCATTGGTCCGGTCCGGCCTCGCGCCAGAACGTCACGATGGCGTCGGGTGTTGCGACATCGCTCACAGGGCTGCCCTTGGTCAGATGCGGATCTGTCCGGACTCGATACGCTCATGCAGCGCCGTGTCGAGCGGACGGAAACAGCCCGCCCTCAGATCGTTCAAATAAAGCGGATCCTGGGTCTGCGAGGGGTCGAAGCCCTGCTTCACCAGATCGACCTTCTTCTGCTTGAAGGTGGTGGTCATGTCGATGTTCTTGCGGATGCGCAGGAATAGCGGACGGGCATAATCCGGCAGCGCGGTCTGAAGATGATGATGCAGCTTGCCGAGATCGCACTCGCTCTCGCAGACGATCGCTGCCATGCCGGCGCGGCCCTCATGGCCGGGAACGTGGACGCCATAGATGTTGGTGTCGGTGATTCCAGCGAACGCGTTGACGGCCTCCGCGACTTCTGTGGTCGAGACATTTTCGCCCTTCCAGCGGAACGTATCGCCGATGCGGTCGACGAAATAGAAGTAACCATTCTTGTCCTTGCGCATCAAGTCGCCGGTGCGAAACCAGGCGTCGCCCTTTTTAAAGACGTCGCGCAGGATCTTCTTTTCGCTTTCCTCGCTGCGGGCATAGCCCTCGAACCGGCCGCTCGGCTTTTCCGGATCGTTGACGATCTTGCCGATCGCTTCGCCAATCTCGTCCGGCGCGCAGACCATGCAGAAACCCTTCTCGTTGCGGATCGGTTGCTCCTTTTCCACGTCGAAACGCACCAGGGCGGTGGGGAAACGGCTTTCAATGAACCAGGGCAGGCGGCCGATGGCGCCGGACTTGCCCTCGAAATTGAACATCATCACGTTGCCCTCGGTCGCCGCGTAGAATTCGAGGATCAGCGGAATGCGAAAGCGCCGCTTGAAGTCCTCCCAGATGTCCGGGCGCAGGCCGTTGCCACAGGCGATGCGAAGGCGGTGCTTGGTTTCATTGGGATTGGGCGGCGAATTGATCAGGTAGCGGCACAATTCGCCGATATATTGCATCATCGTGCAGTCGTTCCGCACGATGTCGTCCCAGAACTCGCGCGCCGAGAATTTCTCGCGGATCACTACCGAGCCGCCATTCACCAGCAATGAGCCGATCGCGCAGAGCCCGCCGACGGTGTGATACATCGGCAAGCAGTTATACATCCGATCGGACGAAGCCGTATTCATCACGCCGGCAAAGCCGTAGCTCGCCAGCATGACACGATAGTGATTGACATTGGCGGCCTTTGGCAGGCCGGTCGTGCCGGAGGTGTAAATATAAAGTGCGTGATCCTCGATCGTGACCGGCCGGCGCTCGGACGGCGTGAGCGCGTGACCCGGAAGCGTTTCGATGTCGCGGTCGATGCGCGGATGGTCTTCGCCCGTCTCGCCATGCAGCCAGACCTTTGGTGCGCTCTTCAGCAAGGGCTGCACCGCCTTGAAGATGTCGAACAGTTCGGCCGCCACGATAATGTGCTTGGCGCCGACCACGTCGATGCAATGGATGAGCGAGGGGCCGACCAGATTGGTATTGAGCAGCGCCGTCACCCCGCCGGTGCGCGTGACGCCGAGCCAAATCGCTGCATATTCCGGCCGGTTTGGCATCAGCAGGCAGATGGCGTCGTCCTTCCGAATGCCCTCGCGCAGCGCCCAGCGCGAATAGCGGTTGGAACGCTCGAACAGGCCGCGGTAGCTGAAATTCTCGCGGCTGGACAACAGGGCGGGCGCGTCGCCGTGGCGCGCGGCAAGCTCTTCCATCACATTCGGAAAGATGCGGGAAGGGTTTTTCGCGATATGGGTCGTCATCCGCAGGGAGCGCAGGGCGCCGCGGATGAAGACAAAGTCGCCCATCAACTGGCTGAAAAAGCCCATCACCGGCCCCGGAAAGACAGCCCTACCATTAAAGAGTCGCGCCCCGCTCGCAAGGGGCGAGACGTGCCTTAGCGGTCGATGCCGCCGAAGGGAACGAGCGGGTTGTCGGCAAGCGCCGCGCGGTCCGGCTGATCGACATTCAGCCGGCCGAGAAAGGCATCGAACAGTTCGCGGATCACGCGCGGCTCAATGTCGCGGACGATGAACACCATGCGTGTGCGGCGGTCGGCGTCCGGCCAGGCGGCAAGCTGGGCGGTCGGGTGAAAGACATGCTGCACGCCGTGAATGACGATGGGCTGGTCCGGAGTCTCGGCGATGTTGACCACACCCTTCACCCGCAACAGGCCGGGTCCATGGACCGATTTCAGCAGTTCCAGGAACAGGTCGAAGGTCGCCGCCGCGATCGGGTCCTCGCTCGCCAGCGTGAAGGCCCGCACCCGGTCGTCATGGCGGTTCACGTCGTGATGATGATGGCCGTGGTCATGTCCGTGGTGATGCCGCGCCTCGGCTTCGGCATAGGCCTCGTCCGCCAGCCAGCGGCCGACATCGGGAATCTTCCGGGCCGGATCGTAGAGCCCGCAATCGAGCAGGCGGGCGGGCACCGCCTCGCCGGTTGCGGCGTCGAGCACGGGCGCGGCCGGATTGAGCGCATGCAAGCGCGCGAGCAGGCGGTCGCGGTTCTGCTGCCGCGCGGGATTGTCGATAAGGTCGGTCTTGGTGAGCACGATGCGGTCGGCGACCGCGGCCTGCTTCACCGCCTCGGAATGCTCGTCCAGCGTGGACAGGCCGTTCACGGCGTCCACCAATGTGACGACGCCGTCGAGGCGAAACCGCAAAACCAGATAGGGATGCGACATCAGCGTCTGCAGCAGTGGTGCGGGATCGGCGAGGCCAGTGGTCTCCAGCACCACGCGATTAAAGGTGACGCGGCCGTTGTCGAGATCGCGCAGCAGTTTCTCGAGCGCGGTGACCAGATCACCGCGCAGGGTGCAGCATAGGCAGCCGCTCGACAGCACAACCATGTTGTCGTCGATCTTCTCGACCAGCAGATGGTCAAGCGGGATCTCGCCGAATTCATTGATGATGACGGCGGTGTCCTTGAGCCCGGGATCGCCGAGGAGCTTGTTGAGCAGGGTCGTCTTGCCGGCGCCGAGAAAGCCGGTCAGCAATGTCAGCGGGATCGGCGCGACCGGGCCGCGCGGACGCGGTTGTGGCGGCGCGGTCACTGCGGTTTCGGTTTTGCGGCCGGCTTGGCGGCGGCCTGTGCCGCAGGCTTCGCCGCGGCCGCCGCGGGCTTGGGTGTTGTCTGCGCCGCGGGCTTGGGCGCAACTGCCGCCGGCGTTTGGGCTGCGAGTCGGGGCCGCGGTTTCGGCATGGGCACACCGCCCGTTGCATAGCCCGGCGCACCGGGCGGCGGCGTGAAGGTCGATGTCGACGGGTAGGCCGGCGGCGCGGCGGCGAAAGCGGGCGCGTTGACCTGAGGATTGCCGGCCCGCGAGGGGCTGGCCGCAGGAACGGCTGCGACCGCAGCCGCCGCATCGGCGCCGGCGGCTGCCGTCGCGACACCTTTCCTCGATTTGGGGGCGGCGCCGGCCAACTGGCTGTCGGGCTGGTTCCTGTTCTTGTTCGGGCCGACATACACCACGACGGGCTCCATCGACGGCTGCAGCGGCCCGATCAGCGACGACGGCTTGGCGATGGTGGTGCGCAGGGTCGAGAGCGTGAAGGCGTGGGCGGAACTCGGATCGCCCGACGGGCTGGATGCATGGACTTGACCGGAATCGTCGTCCTCATCCTCGGACTCGGCGGCCGGACGCTTGCGTTTCTTGCCGCACATATCCTCGCGCATGTTGGGCGGCGCGGCATTCACCGGCATCAGCGAATCCACGGTGCCGAGCGACGGCGTCAGCCATGTCAGGGGGCCGGCGCCGAAGCCGCGCTCCAGCATGGAGGCGGCCTTGACGGCGCGCACCGGGCCCGACGGGGCGCCCAGCACGACTGCGATCAGGCGCTTGCCGTTGCGGGTCGCCGAGGCGACGAGGTTGAAGCCGGACGCGCAGATGAAGCCGGTCTTCATGCCGTCGGCGCCGGGATAGCGGTCGATCAGCGTATTGTAGTTGCGCATGACGCGCTTGCCGAACTTGATCGCCGACAGCCGCCAATAGAATTCGTATTCCGGAAATTCCTTCAGGATCGCGCGCGCGAGAATGGCCTGGTCGCGCGCCGAGGTGACCTGGGCGTCGGCGGGCAGGCCGTTCGGATTGACATAGGTGGTCTGCGTCATGCCGAGCCGCTGCGCAGCGCGGTTCATGTCCTCGGCGAAATTCGCGATCGATCCGGAGACACCTTCCGCGAGCACGACCGACACGTCGTTCGCCGACTTCACCATGATCATCTTGAGGGCATTGTCGACGGTGACCTGGGTTCCCGGCTTGAAGCCCATTTTGGATGGCGCCTGGGCGGCGGCGTTGGCCGACACCGTGAGAAGGGAGTCGAGCGTCAGCCGGCGCTCCTTGACTGCGCGCAGGGTGACATAGGCCGTCATCAGCTTGGTCACCGAGGCCGGATACCACGGCATGGTGGCATTCTCGGCGTGCAGCACCTTGCCGCTGTCGGCCTCGATCAGCAGCAGCGCTTCGGCGGCGGCGGGCCGGGCCAGTCCGGAACTGAGGGCGGCGAGCAGGGCCGCGGACAGAAGGGAGGGGCGGAACAGCTTGTTCGCAAACGTCACAATAGCGGTCCGGTTTCTGTTGCGGGCCTGGCGGAACCTAGCGTGGCGGTGGGTGAAAATACCTAATCCGAACCTGGGCCGGAAGCAAAGCGTAATCCCGACCGCGCTGTTTTTACCGCCGCGAAGATGATAATTCCCTCAAGAAAGCGACCAAAGTTCGGCAGGTCGGTCCAAACCATATAGAGTTCACGACAGGGAGCCGCTCATGACCGCCTGTATTGTGGGATTTGCCCATAGTCCGTTCGGAAAGCTCGATGCCGAGACGGTCGAAAGTCTCATTGTCCGCGTTGCAACCGATGCCCTGGCCGATGCCGGTGTCGAACCGCGGGACGTGGACGAGATCGTGCTGGGCCATTTCAACGGCGGCTTTTCGGCGCAGGATTTCACCGCCTCGCTGGTGCTGCAGGCCTCGCCCGACCTGCGCTTCAAGCGCGCGACCCGGGTCGAGAATGCCTGCGCGACCGGATCGGCGGCGGTGCATCAGGGGCTCAAGGCGATCGCGGCCGGAAGCGCACGCATCGTTCTCGTGGTCGGGGTTGAGCAGATGACGCGCACGCCGCCGGCCGAGATCGGCAAGAATCTGCTGAAAGCCTCCTATGTGAAGGACGAGGCCGATATCGAGGGCGGCTTTGCGGGAATTTTCGGAAAGATCGCCGGCCTTTATTTCCAGAAATACGGCGACCAGTCCGACGCGCTGGCGATGATCGCGGCCAAGAACCACAAGAACGGCGTCGGCAATCCTTATGCCCAGATGCGCAAGGATCTCGGCTACGATTTCTGCCGCACCGAAAGCGACAAGAATCCGTTCGTCGCCGGTCCGCTCAAGCGCACCGATTGCTCGCCAGTATCGGACGGCGCCGCCGCGCTGGTGCTGGCGGATGTCGAAACGGCTTTGCAGCTCGACAAGGCGATCGCGTTCCGCGCCGCGGCGCATGTGCAGGATTTCCTGCCGATGGCGAAGCGCGACATTCTGAAATTCGAAGGCTGCGCGCTGGCCTGGAAACAGGCTTTGGCGCAGGCCGGCATCGCGATCACAGATCTCTCATTCGTCGAGACGCATGACTGTTTCACTGTGGCCGAACTAATCGAATATGAGGCGATGGGACTGACGCCGGAAGGACAGGGCGCGCGCGCCATTGCGGAGGGCTGGACGCAGAAGGGCGGCAAGCTGCCGGTGAATCCCTCCGGCGGCCTGAAGGCGAAAGGCCATCCGATCGGTGCGACCGGCGTGTCGATGCATGTGCTGACCGCGATGCAGCTTGGCGGCCATGCGGGCGACATCCAGGTCAAGGATGCGCGGCTCGGTGGTATCTTCAATATGGGCGGCGCCGCGGTCGCCAATTACGTCAGCATTCTCGAGCGCATCAAATAGCGTGCGGCTCGGGCGTATCCGTCGGCTTCTTGTCGGATGTCAGGAATTGCGCCTTGGCCAAAGCCGCGAAGGCGCCGCCGCGCGCAATCAATTCATCGAAGCTGCCGCTTTCGACGATACGGCCGCCCTGGAACACGAGGATCAGCGTGGCATTGCGGATCGTGGACAGGCGATGCGCGATCACGAAGGTGGTACGGTCCTTCATCACTTCATCCAGCGCGGCCTGCACCTTGGTTTCGGTGGTAGCGTCGAGCGCGCTGGTAGCTTCGTCTAGAATGAGAATGGGCGGGTTTTTCAGCAGCGCGCGCGCGATTGACAGGCGCTGACGCTCGCCGCCCGACAGGAAGCGTCCGCGTTCGCCGACCAGCGCATTCAGGCCCTCCGGCTTGCTGTCCACAAAATCGAGCGCCTGTGCGCGCGCCAGCGCCTCGCGCATTTCGGCCTCAGTGGCGTCCGGCTTGCCGATGAACAGGTTTTCCGACACCGAGCGATTCAGCAGCAGCACTTCCTGGAACACCACGCCGATATTCCGGCGCAACGCGGCCAGTCTGATGTCGCGCAGGTCGTGACCGTCAATGATGACGGCGCCGGATTGCGGGTCGAAAACGCGATGCAGCAGCGCAAGCGCAGTGGTCTTGCCCGCACCGGTCGGCCCCACCAGTGCGATCACCTGGCCGGGTTGCGCCGTGAAGGAAATATCCTCCACCGCCGGGCGTTTGCCGTCATAGGAGAACGAGACGTCGTCAAATGTCACCTCGCCGCGCAGCCGGCCGGGATCGATGGCGCCGGGCCGGTCATGCACCGCAGGCTCGGTGTCGAGCACATCGAAGAATTCCTTCAGCCGCGGCGCCACCATGAACACGCCGTTCACAAAACTCACCGTCTGGTCGAGTTTTCCGACCAGCATGGTGGCGAAGCTCATGAACATGACGATCTCGCCGATGGTGGCGAGATTCTGGAAATGCAGCCAGGTGCCGACCAGGAAAATCGCCAGCATGGTGATGGTAGTGGAGGCGCGCGTCAGTACGGCGACCACGGCCCACCAGGAGAGCACCGGCATCTGCGCGCTGAGCAACTGGTCCACCACATTGCGCAACGCGGTCACTTCCGCTTCGACGCGCGCGTAGCTCTGCACCAGCGCGACATTGCCGAGCGTGTCCGATGCGCGTTCGGCCAGATCGGAATAATATTGCTCGACCGCGTTCTGCATGGCGCCGGTCTTGCGCAGGATCAGCGAGGTCAGGACCGCGAAGATCACGCACAGCACGATCAGCAGCAACGCCAGCCGCCAGTTCAGATAGAGCGACAGCGGGATCAGGATGATGAGCGACACGAATCCGGAGAAATGCTCGCGGAAGAATCCGAGCCATAGATTCCACAAGGCGTCGGTGCCGGACAGCAGCACCTTCATCAGCCGACCGGAATGCGCTCCACCGTGAAAGGACAGCGGCAATTGCAGGACGTGCTCGAAATAGCTGGTCAGCACAGCATGCCGCCGGCGATGCGCCAGACGGTCAGCATAGAGCGCCACCACCACGCCGCAGGCGATGCTGAACAGCCCGAAACCGACCCAGGCCGCCAGCAGGGGGGTGAGGGTGATGAAGGTGAGGTTGCTGTCGGCTTTCTGCGCGCCGGCCAGCGCGTCGATGATCTTGCCAAACAGAACCGGCTCGGCGAACTGGGCGGCCGCCAGCGCCACATTGGCCAGGGCCAGAAACCAGCCCAGTCTGGCTTCGGGCCCGAGCAGGGCAAGGACGCGGGCATAGAGGCGCAGGAGACTCATGATGAGGTGCCCTAATCACTTCCCCGATAAATTTTCGAGCTGGGGGATAAAAGTTTTCATTGTTCCAAAACCAAAAATGTCAAGCAATTGATATTGTTGATGATTTTATTTTTGTCGCTCCCGAAATAATAACTGAATTGTGAACGATTGCCTTGCGCTGGTGGGCCGCTCACATGCAAGACTGTGCATTCCATGCACCCTTTTGGTTCCGACGCCCCGCATGATCAACATCCCCACTGAATTGTTGCGTACTCTGATCGCCGTGGTCGATCTGAGAAGTTTCACAAAAGCCGCCCAACAACTTGGTGTTACCCAGCCCGCCGTCAGCGCACAACTCAAGCGGTTGCAGGTGCTTGTGGGAGGCGATGTCCTCGACAAGAGCGCGCCCGGCGTCAGCCTGACCCCGATGGGCGAATTGGTGGTCAATTATGCCCGCCGGATGCTGTCAATCAACGATCAGATCCTGGAGCTGTCGACCCCGCGCGAGCGCATGCAGACCATCAAGATCGCCGTTCCCGGCGACTTCGTGGCCCCGTACCTGCCGTCGGTCCTGGCGACATTCCGACGACAATGGCCGCAGGTCCGCTTTTCGGTCAAGAACGGCCCGTTCGACGCCATGCTGCGCGACCTGCGACAGGGCGATCTGGATATCCTGGTGAGCCTGACCACAACCGGCCCGTCCCACGACGCGCGGCATCACTGGATCGAGGAACTCGGCTGGGTTCGCGGGCGCAACACCAATATCGACCTCAATGACCCGATCCCGCTGATCTCCTACGGCGAGATCTGCGCCTTCCATCGTGTCGCGTTGATGGCCCTCAGCCAGGCCGGACTGGATCATGATCTGGTCTTTGTGGGCTCGAGCATCTCGGCGCTCTCGGCCGCGGTCCGCGCCGGACTCGGCGTCATGCCTTATGCGCGCAGCCGCATCACTGGCGACGACATGGTCGTGTGGGACGATGGTCCGCTCCCGCAACTGGGCGATCTGTCCTGCGCGATCCATCTGCGCGACGGCGGAGACCAGCAGGCGCTCGATCAGGTGGCCACGGCTCTCGCGGAGGTCCTGAAGCCGCGATTGTTGCGGGGCGGCCGCTACGAATTGTCCTCGCCATTGACGGCGGCGGCCTATCTCATCGGCTAGCAGCGGTCCGCAGCGATCAGTTCTGCGCGAAGCCGGAGCGCTGCGCCCATCCGGTCATGCGCGTTTCCAGGATCGCCATCAGCCAGTACATCACGATGCCTTCCACCGCGAGCGCCACGAGGCCGGCGAAGATCAGCGGCACCTGGAATTGCGCCTGCGCCTGCAGCATCAGATTGCCGATGCCGTAATTCGAGGCGATGCTTTCGGAAATAACCGTTCCGACGAAAGCGAGCGTGATCGCGATTTTCAGCGAGCCGAAAAAGTAGGGCAGCGAGCGCGGGATGCCGACCTTGCGCATGATGTCGAGCTTTGATGCGCCCAGCGCCTTCAGCACATCCTCAAGCTCTGGCTCGATGGTGGCAAGCCCGGTGGCGACATTCACGACAATGGGGAAGAACGAAATCAGGAAGGCGGTCAGCACGGCTGGCACGAAGCCGATGCCGAACCAGAGCACCAGGATCGGGACCACGGCGACTTTTGGGATAGCGTTGAAGCCGATCATCAGCGGATAAATGCCGGCGTAAATGGTGCGCGACCAGCCGATGACGAGACCCAGCGCCAGGCCGAATCCGACCGCGAGCGCGAAGCCGACCAGCGTGGCTTCCAGCGTGATCAGCGAATTGCGGTAGATCGCCGGCCAATATTCGTAGAACGCTTTTGCGACCGCGGTCGGCGGCGGCAGGAAAAATTCCGGAATCTGGAAAATCCGGACCGCGCCCTCCCAGATCACGAAAAGGCCGATGGTGAACAGCCACGGCGCCAGACGGATCAGCATGTTGGCGCGGGTCATTGCCGGGCCTGCACGATGTGGCCGCGCAGATCGTGCACGATGTCCTGGAATTCCTTGGTGAAGGTCACCTCCAGATCGCGCGGGCGCGGAATGTCGATCTTGCGTTCGACCAGGATGCGCCCCGGCCGCGATGACATCACAAAGACGCGGTCGGCGAGGAACACCGCTTCGCGCAGGTCATGCGTCACCAGCACGATCGTGATCTTGCGCGCGGCGTGCAGGTCGCGGATCACGCACCACAATTCCTCGCGGGTGAAGGCGTCGAGCGCGCCGAAGGGCTCGTCGAGCATGAGCAATTGCGGTTCGTGAATCAGCGCGCGGCAGAGCGAGGTGCGCTGCTGCATGCCGCCGGACAACTGCCACGGATATTTCGCGCCAAAACCGCCGAGCCCGACAGAGGCGAGAAGCTTTTCGGCGCGCGCGACATATTCCGACTTCTTGCGCCGCAACTCGCTGCGATGCGGCTGCACGATTTCGAGCGGCAGCAGAAGGTTTTCGAGTGTCGTGCGCCAAGGCAGCAGCGTCGGCGCCTGGAACGCCATGCCGGCGATCTTCACCGGCTGGCTCACCTTTTCTCCGCCGACGGTGACGCTGCCGGCATAGGGAAATTGCAGACCGGTCACCAGCTTCATCAGCGTGGACTTGCCGCAACCGGAGGGGCCGACGACCGCGGCGAATTCGCCGCGGCCGACGGAAATGGTCAAATCCTCGACGGCGAGGACGCCTTCAGGACCGGCCTGGATGCCGCCATAGCGATGGCTCACCCCGTGAAGGTCGATGAAACCGGACACGAATGGCTCCCGCCGCAGCCGCCTCTACATCTTGCGATCGGCGGCGGACGGCAGGAACGAGGCGTCGAACACGTCGGTCGCTTTCGGCTTCGGATTCTTGAACTCGTAGGTCAGGGCGATCTGGTCGATCGACTTGTCGAGACGCGCGGCGTCGACGCCGCCATAGCCGTTGGCTTTCACTTCCGGCGTGACGATGTTGTCCTTCAGCGCCATTTTCAGACGCTCGAGTTCGACCGGTTTCTTGGCAACGTCGTTGCGCTTGATGACCGAGTCGACCGCCGTGTCGGGACTTTTCACCGTCTCTTTCAGGCCCTTGAGGAAGGCGGCCAGGAACTTCTTGACCACCTCCGGCTTCTCGGCGGCGAATTTCGGATTCACGATGATCGCGTTGCCGTAGAGATTGACGCCGTAATCGGCCATCAGCAGCACGGTGATGTCGTCGGCGGGCACGCCGCGATCCTTCAGGTTGATATAAGACGAGAACGAGAAGCCGGTGATGGCGTCGACCTGTCCCGCGGCCAGCATCGGCTCGCGCACCGGGAAGCCGACATTCTCGATCGTGACCTTGGAGGCATCGATGCCGTTGGCCTGGGTGAAGATCTTCCATTGCGCATAGGCGCCGTCGGGTGCCGGCGCGCCGAGCTTCTTGCCTTCGAGATCCTTCGGCTTGGTCACGCCGCGGCTCTTGCGGCCGACGATCGAGAAAGGCGGCTTGTTGTAGACCATGAAGATGGCCTTGATCGGTGTGCCGGGATTGGCGTCGCGGAACTTGATCAGCGAATTGATGTCGCCGAAGCCGATGTCGTAAGTGCCGGAGGCGAGGCGGTTCAGCGGCTCGAGCGAGCCGCCCGCGGTGTCGATGGTCACGTCGAGGCCTTCGGCCTTGAAGTAACCCTTGTCGATGGCAACCGTGAAGGGTGCCGCGGGGCCTTCGAATTTCCAGTCGAGCGTGAATTTCACGGGCGTCTGGGCATGAGCGGCACCGCCCAGCACCAGGGTTCCGAGGGCGGCGGCCAACAGGCCTGTCCGGCGGATCACAGCAACAGCACTCATCTCTCTGTCCTTTCCGATGGGGCGCCCGGAGCCGGGCTGCGGCCGCCAGGGGTGAAATATCGTTCTCTCATTCTCTGCCTATCAGCAAAGAACATGCCGCCAGAAAGTGCAAGGTAGCGACGTAGTTTCGGGGCGTGTCTGCACACCCGCGCGGCAGTGTGCCGCGCGATCGAGCAGCGTATCTATCCGGCGGATATCAGACCGGCAGGGCGGAGGTGTTCTTCACTTCTTCCATCACCGCGAAGGTGTGGGTCTCGCGGACGCCCGGCAGGGACAATAGGACGTCCCCGAGAAACCGGCGGTAGGCGGACATGTCGGCCACACGCGTCTTGATCAGATAGTCGAAACCGCCGGCCACCATGTGGCATTCCAGAACTTCCGGCGCGTGAGCGACCGCCTGCGCGAACCGCTCAAAGACGTCCGGCGTGGTGCGGTCCAGCTTGACCTCGATGAACACCAGAAGACCGCGCTCCAAGAGGTCCGCGTTCAGCCGGGCGCTGTAACCCAGGATGTAGCCGTCGCGCGTCAGGCGCTTGACCCGTTCGGTGGCCGCGGTCGGCGACAGCCCGATCTTGTCCGCAAGATCGACCAGGGAAATGCGGCCGTCATCCTGCAGAACGGTCAGAACCTTGCGGTCGAGCTGATCCAGCTTGTCGCCCATGTAATTCACCAAATTTTCAAATCAGATTAGTGATTACGACTACATTTATTATGAAAATGCATTCGCATCGCAACATATTAGCGAATAACATAGTGCAAACAATATTCGAGGCCGGATCGAGATGCCACCCAAAACTCCAGCGTTCCGCGCGCCTTATGCGGAAGCCGATGAGGCCATCGCCGCGCGCTTGCTCACGCCCCTCTCGGGCGTGTCCGGCTCCGAAGCGCGCATCGACGCACTGACCTGGCGGCTGGTGGCGGCGATCCGCGAACGCCGCGGCGGGCTCGGCGGGATCGAGGATTTTCTCCATGCCTATTCGCTGTCCACTAAGGAAGGACTGGCGCTGATGGTGCTGGCGGAGGCGCTGCTGCGGGTGCCCGACGCCGCCACAACCGACCGTCTGATCGAGGACAAGCTGGCGGCCGGAGACTGGTCGCACCCCGACCTGAAATCCGACGCCCTGCTTGTGTCCGCCTCGGCCTGGACGCTCGGCGTCACCGCGCGGCTGATCCAGCCGGGCGAGACGCCGGAAAACATCCTCGAAAGTCTGGCGAAGCGTCTGGGGCTTCCGGCGGTGCGCACCGCCGCGCGCCAGGCCATGCGTCTGCTCGGCTCGCATTTCGTGCTGGGACAGACCATCGAGGAGGCGCTGTCGCGCGCGCAGAACAGTCCGGAATTCCGGTATTCCTTCGACATGCTCGGCGAAGGAGCGCGTACGTCCGCCGATGCAGAGCGCTATTTCGAATCCTATTTCAACGCGATCGAGGCGATCGGCCAGTCCGCGGAAGCACCCGATCTTCCGCAGCGGCCCGGCATCTCGGTGAAGCTGTCTGCGCTGCATCCGCGTTATGAGGCGATCTCGCAGGTGCGCGTGATGCGCGAACTGACGCCGCGGGTGCTGGATCTGGCACGCAAGGCGAAGGCGCACAATCTGAATTTCACCATCGACGCCGAGGAGGCCGACCGGCTCGAATTGTCGCTCGACATCGTCCGCGATGTCGCCGCCGACCCGTCGCTCGCGGGCTGGGACGGTTTCGGTCTCGCGGTGCAGGCCTATCAGAAGCGTGCACCTGCGGTGATCGACTGGACGATCGCGCTGGCGCAAGCCCTGTCGCGCCGCTTCATGATCCGTCTGGTGAAGGGCGCTTACTGGGACACGGAGATCAAGCGGGCGCAGGAGCGCGGACTGGCGGATTATCCCGTGTTCACGCGCAAGGCGATGACCGATCTCGTCTACATGGACTGTGCGCGCCGGCTGCTGGCGGCGCGGCCGCACATCTTCCCGCAAATCGCGACCCACAATGCGCTCACCGTCGCGAGTGTGGTCGAAGCCGCCGGCGGCGTGGAGGGACTCGAGTTCCAGCGGCTGCACGGCATGGGGGAGGCGCTCTACGATGCGTTGCGCGCGGATTATCCCGGCACTGCCTGCCGGGTCTATGCGCCGGTCGGCGGGCATCGCGATCTGCTCGCCTATCTGGTGCGGCGTCTTCTGGAAAACGGTGCCAACACCTCGTTCGTGTCGGTGGCCGCCGATCCGGATGTCCCCGTAGCCGATATCCTGAAACGGCCGCATGACTGGATTCCCGCGCACGATCAGGTGCGGCACCCGAAAATTCCGCTGCCGCGCGATCTCTATGTGCCGTCGCGCCGGAATTCAGCCGGCATCGAGTTCGGAGATCGCGCGAGTCTTGATGGCCTGATGGATGACGTCAGGCGGGCGAAGCCCGTGTCCCAGGCCGCGCCGCTCGTTGGCGGAAAGGCGGTTGGCGGCAAGCCGCAGCCGGTGCTGTCACCCATCGACGGAGAAAAAATCGGCACTGTCATCGATGCCGATGCCACGGTTGTCGATGCCGCAATGCGCGCGGCGGAGAAGGGATTTGCCCATTGGTCGTCCATCCCGGTCGAGCAGCGGGCCGCGATCCTCATCCGCGCCGCGGATTCGCTCGAAGAGGGCCGCGCATCGTTCATTGCGCTGATGCAGGCGGAAGGCGGCAAGACGCTTGAAGACGCGGTCGCGGAGTTGCGGGAAGCGGTGGATTTCTGCCGCTATTACGCCGCCGAGGCACGGCGCGCGCTGGTGCCCGAGACGATGCCCGGCCCGACCGGGGAGATCAACGAATTGCGCTATCGCGGGCGCGGCGTCTTTGTCTGCATCTCGCCCTGGAATTTTCCGCTGGCGATTTTCCTCGGGCAGGTCGCGGCGGCGCTGGTGGCGGGCAATACGGTGGTGGCCAAGCCGGCCGAGCAGACGCCGTTGATCGCGTTCGCGGCGGTGCGTCTGCTGCATGAAGCGGGCATTCCGGCGCATGCGCTTCAGCTCGTGACTGGTGACGGCAAGATTGGCGCCGCGCTGGTGGCCGATGCGCATGTCGCCGGCATCGCCTTCACCGGCTCGACCGCCGTGGCGCAGAGCATCAACCGCACGCTCGCGGGCAAGGACGGTCCGATCGTGCCGTTCATCGCCGAGACCGGCGGCATCAACGCCATGATCGCCGACGCCACCGCGCTGCCGGAACAGGTCTGTGACGACGTGATCACCTCCGCGTTCCGCTCCGCCGGGCAGCGCTGCTCGGCCTTGCGCCTGCTGTGCGTGCAGGAAGATGTCGCCGATCATCTGCTGGCGGTGGTGGAAGGCGCGGCGGCCGAATTGTCGCTCGGAGATCCGCGCGACGTCGCGACCCATGTCGGTCCGGTCATCGACGAGGACGCAAAACAGCGGCTCGATGGCTGGATCGCGGACATGGAGAGCAGGAACAGGGTCCGCTTCCGATGGAATCGCGGGCGCGCCCTGCCCGGGCAAGGACTCTACGTTCCTCCGACCGTGATTGAACTGGAACGGGCTGCGGACCTGAAGGAAGAAGTGTTCGGACCGGTGCTGCATGTCGTGCGCTGGCGCGCGCATGACCTGGAGAATCTACTGGACCAGATCGCTGCCAACGGCACCGGCCTCACGCTCGGCATTCATTCACGCATCGATGCGCGCATCGCGCATATCGCCACGCGGCTGCGCAACGGCAATGTCTATGCGAACCGCAACATGATCGGCGCCGTTGTCGGCACGCAGCCCTTTGGCGGCTCGCGCTCGTCCGGCACCGGACCGAAAGCGGGTGGTCCGAATTATCTGCGCCGCTTCGCCACCGAACAGGTCGTGACGGTCAACACCGCGGCGGCCGGCGGAAATGCGAGTCTGCTGGTAGTGGATGGATGAACGAGGAATGAATGGGGCGTTGCGGCAGAACAGCGATTCATTACAAAAACATAATGTCGCACGCCATTCATTCGCTGCAACCGGTCCCGATATTGAGCGTTGAAGCCACAGTGGCTTGAACGGTTGGAGGGACGGACATGAACACCCAGAGGAGTCGCGCGATTGCAGCCGTCACGGCTGCCACGCTCGCACTGACGTCGCTTGCGGCGCCGGCTGTCGCCGCGCCGAAGTCCGCGAAACAAGCGCAGGTGGCAGACGCCGCCGCGAGCACCGAATTCAGTTCGCGCAAGCGGCATTACCGCTACCGCAACAACGCGGCGGGCGCCGCCGCCTTTGCCGCGATCGTCGGCGGCATCGCGACCTACGCCGCCGCGCGCGAATACCGCAAGGCGCGTGAGCGAGAATATCAGTACCGCTATGGCTACTATGGCGCCCCCTATGGCTATTATGGCCACGGGCCACGCTACTATCGTGGCTGGTAACGGGTTTGACCCGTCCCGGCATCGAGCCTGACGCCCCTGGCGTCAGGCTTTTTTGCATTTCGCCCCATTCGTTAACGTCCGCTTGGCCATTTGGAGGTAATGTGCGCGAATGAGTGATTCGCTTGATCGCCTCTACAAATCCGTCATCGACCTCAAAAAGGGCGATCCGGCGAACTCGCGCACGGCGCGGCTGATGCGGGCGGGGCGCTCGAAAATCTCCAAGAAGCTGGCGGAAGAGGCGGTCGAGGTCGTGATCGACGCCATGCAGGGTGATCGCTCGGCCGTCATTCGCGAGAGCGCGGACCTGCTCTACAACCTCGTGGTGCTGTGGGCTTCGACCGGTATCCGGCCGCAGGATGTCTGGGCGGAGATGGAGCGCCGGGAGCGGCTGTTCGGGCTGGCGGAAAAGTTGCCAAAGGATTTGCCCGCGCCGGTGTCCCGTCGCAAAGTGGTGTCGCTTGAACCGCGCCAGGTCCGCAAACGGCGCTGATCCCCCATCCCGAGGCGCCTGCTGGCGTCCTTTCACCACTTCTGAAAAGCAGACCGCATGCTACGTCGCATCTACGACTGGTTTATTGCCGCCGCCTACAAGCCGTTCGCCGCCTGGATCATGGGCACGGTGTCGTTCGTGGAAAGCTCGTTCTTTCCAATTCCACCCGACGTGATGCTGATCCCGATGTCGCTGGCGCGGCCGGAAAAAGCCTATTCCTACGCATTCCTGTGTACCTGGACGTCGGTGGCGGGCGGCGTCCTGGGCTATGCCATCGGCGCGGTGCTTTATGACTCCGTCGGGCAGTGGGTGATTTCGCTTTACGGCTATGGCGACAAGGTCGATGCCTTCCGCCAGGCCTATAGTCAGTACGGCGCCTGGATCATCCTGCTGAAGGGCCTGACCCCGATCCCCTACAAGATCGTGACGATCACGTCGGGCTTCGCCGGCTACGACCTGCTCATGTTCATCCTGCTGTCATTTATCGCCCGCGGCGGCCGGTTCTATTTGCTGGCCTTTCTGCTCAGCCGCTACGGCCTGCGCGCCCGCGCCATCATCGAGGAGCGGCTGGGCTTCTGGGTGACGATCGGGGTGGTTTTGATGGTGGTTGGCATCATTGCGGCGGTGTATCTGTTCTGATGAGATGAGGCTGGAGTCCTCACTTTTGCCATCCCGCACGCTCATTATGACCATGACCGGCGAGAGTGAGGAGCGTCGTCCGGCTGCTGGGTTGATGTGGAAGATATGACCGCGCGCGGGAGAATCGTTGCTCCCCGATCCGCCCATCGCGGATCGACGGCCGTATTGTGCGCCGTCTTCGCCCTTGTCCTGTGCGCGTCCATGGTTGCCGCGCAGCAAGCGCCGCAACAGGCGCCCGCCAATCCGCCGGCGGTCACGTCCCCGGCGCCATCCGCGCCTGCGCCCGAAGCGCCCAAGAAGGAGGGCTTCCTGGATGCCATCGAAAAATGGTGGGACAAGTCGGCTGCGGATTTCAAGGCGAGCGTCGATGAGTCGAAGGAAAGCTGGCGCAAGCTGAACGAGCGCAGCGAAAAGGCGGCCAAGGACGCCGCCGCCGCCGCCAAGGACGCGGCGGACGCGCTCGCAAAATTTTCCAACATGAAAATTGTCGAGGGCAAGGAGCGTTGCGAGGTCGCGCCCAACGGCTCGCCCGATTGCAACGCGGCGGCAGAGAAAATCTGCAAGGCCAAGGGCTTTGCGGTCGGCAAGAGCGCGGATATCCAGTCGTCGCGCAAATGCTCGGCGCGCGCCTGGCTGTCCGGCAATCCCTCCGAAAGCGCATGCACCATCGAGACCGTCGTGACCAAAGCGGCCTGTCAGTGATTGTTGCGTCGTGAACCTGTCCAGCAAATTGCTTGAGCGCGAAGCCGCAGGCCGCCCGATCAGGATCGGACTGATCGGTGCGGGCAAGTTCGGCACCATGTTCCTGTCGCAGGTGCGTCTCACGCGCGGAATGCACCTGGTGGGTCTTGCCGATCTCGATGTCGAGCGTGCAGGGAATCAGTTGCGCAGCGCAGGCTGGAGCGAGGAGGCTTTCGCGGCGATGTCTCTTGGCGATGCTTTGAAGGGTCACAGGACGCACGTCACGGCCGACGCCGACTCCGTGATCGCTTTCCCCGAGATCGACGTGGTCGTGGAGGCAACCGGCGACCCCAAAGTTGGGATTCGTTTCGCGCTCGCCGCCATCGCGCATGGCAAGCATATCGTCATGGTGAATGTGGAGGCCGATGCATTGGCCGGACCGCTGCTGGCGCACAGGGCGCAGCAGGCGGGCCTGATCTACAGCCTGGCCTGGGGCGATCAGCCGGCGCTCATTTGCGAGCATGTCGACTGGGCGCGGGCTTGCGGTTTCAAGGTGATCTCGGCCGGCAAGGGCACGCGCTATCATCCAAGCTATCATCTCTCCAATCCCGACACGGTGTGGGAGATTCTCGACAAGTATCTGCGGATCGACGACCGCCACTCCATCAATCCGAAGATGTTCAATTCCTTCATCGACGGCACCAAGTCCGGGATCGAGATGACGGCGGTCTGTAACGCCACCGGCCTCGTGCCGCAGAGCGAGGGTCTGGGTTTTCCGCCCGCCAGCCGTTTCGAGCTGGCCGATATCTGCAAGCCGAAGAGCGATGGCGGGATGCTCGAGAAGGCGGGCGTGACCGAGGTGATTTCGTCGGTGGATCGCGAGGAACGCGATGTGCCGCATCATCTGGCGATGGGCACGTTCGTCGTGTTCGAGGGCGAGACCGAATATGCGCGCCGTTGTTTCCGCGAATATCACCTGATGCCGGACAAGAGCGGACGCTTTGCCGCGCTGTACCGGCCGGTGCACATGATCGGACTGGAGCTTGGCATTTCGGTTGCCTCTGTCGCCCTGCGCGGTGAGCCGACCGGTACGCCGACGGGCTTCCGCTCCGACGTGGTGGCGACCGCCAAGCGTGCTCTGAGAAAGGGCGAAATGCTGGACGGCGAGGGCGGCTTCTGTGTCTGGGGTAAGCAGACGCCGGCCGATATCTCGCTCGCGCAGGGGTTTCTGCCGCTCGGACTCGCGCATCAGGTCAGGCTCATGCGCGACGTGGCGGAAGGCGAGCGGCTGAAATGGACTCATGTGGCGTTCGATCCGGACGATTTTGCCGTAAAAATCCGGCGCGAGATGGAAGCCATGTTCGGCCGAAGGAATGTCGGCACCGACGCGGTGTTGTGATATGAACTGCTTGAAGAAAAAAACAAAAGTTTTCATAGGAGGAAAACTCACATGCGCTTCGCAACGATCGCCTTTGCCGTCATCATGACAGCGTCATTCTCAGCCGCGCCCGTGTCCGCCCAGGACGCCATCAAGGTCATGGTTTTTCCGGGCCTGCAGAATCTTCCGATCTTTGCGGCCCAGGCGAAAGGCCTGTTCGAGAAGCGCAAGCTCGCCGTCGAAGTGCTGCCCGCGCCGTCGTCCGATATCCTGCGTGGCGGCCTGATCAAGAACGATCATCAGATCGTGCACGGCGCGGTCGACAATGCGCTGGCCATGGCCGAAGTGGCGAAGGCCGACATTGCCGTGCTGATGGGCGGCGACAGCGGCTGGAACCATATCTTCACGCAGGGCGACACGCCCTCGATCAAGGATCTGCGCGGCAAGATCGTGATCGTGGATGCGCCTGCAACCGCTTATGCATTCCAGGTCTATGAAGTGCTGAAGCGCAATGGCCTCAACAAGGGCGACTACGAGATCAAGCCGGTCGGTTCGACCTTCCGCCGCTTCGACGCTATGAAGACCGACAAGAGCTCCGGCGCCTCGACGCTCAACCCGCCGTTTTCGATCATGGCGCGCCGCGCCGGCCTGAAGGATACCGGCGAAGTCGTGCAGACCATCGGACCCTACCAGGCCACGGCGGCTTGGGTGATGAAGCCCTGGGCGCAGGCCAATTCGGATGTCGTGGTGCGTTACATCCAGGCCTATATCGAGGGCCTGCGCTGGTCGCTCGATCCCAGGAATAAGGACGAGGCGATCGATCTTCTGGTGAAGAATCTGAAGCTCGCGCCCGATGTCGCGGCGGAATCCTACGCCATCGCCGTCGATCCCAAAGGCGGCATGGCCAAGGACGCACAATTCGACATGGACGGCTTCAGGAATGTCCTGAAGCTGCGCGCCGACTGGACCGGTATGACGCCGGGCGCGCCGGAGAAATATATCGACCTGTCTTATTACAAGAAGGCATTGTCAGGTCTGTAGAACGGCAAGGGCGCGACGATCTCAGGCGAGTTCGATCGCGCCCTTGATTTCATGCGTCACATCGATGGTGCCGATCTTCAGCGTCATCGTGGCGTTGAGGGTCTCGGTGCCCTTAAGCTTGCCGCTGGCCACCGCCTCGCGCACCGCCTTCTCGATCTCGCGCTGCGAGGTCACCCCGACATGCTTGAGAAACTTGCGGATGCTGGTGTTGAAAACGTCCTCGTTCATCGGATGAGTCTCCCGTGTCCTGGCGCGGCGGCCGAACGGTGTGAAGCGGTCATATTCAGGATTGGTGCCCCTGGCCGGAATCGAACCAGCACTCCTTGCGGAACCTGATTTTGAGTCAGGCGCGTCTACCAATTCCGCCACAGGGGCTTTGGCCGCGGATCATAGCGGCGGCGGGTCATGGGTCAATCTTGGGTGTCAATCTTTGGCCATGCCCGGCGCTGACATAAGGGTGTTTGGCGCTCCACTCAAGAGTCTTTGAATCGACAGGGAGGCGCGCCGGCGCTAAGCGGAACGCCGCACAAGGACCTGAGAACGATGGCGATTGAAATCCTGCAAAAGGCGTCCAAAGACCCGGTTTCGTTTGCCGCCCTCGCCATTGCCGGGCTTGGCGCGGCGACCATTCTGGGCGCCTGGTATTTCCAGTACGGGATGGGCCTGCAGCCATGCCCGCTCTGCCTGGAGCAGCGCTACGCCTATTATTTCTCGATCCCGCTGGCGGTGCTGGCCCTGATCGGAGTCTCGGTGGGGGCCTCCCGCAAGGTGATGGTCGCGGCCTTTGTCGTCATCGCGGCCGGCATGCTCTGGAATGCCGGGCTCGGCGCCTACCACGCCGGGGTGGAGTGGAAATTCTGGCCCGGCCCGCAGGATTGCGGCGGCGCGCTCGGCGACCTCGGCACCGCCGGCGGCCTGCTGAAGAAGCTGGAATCGATCCGGGTCATCCGTTGCGACGAAATCGCATGGAGCTTTCTCGGTATTTCGCTGGCGGGCTACAACGTGCTGATCTCGCTCGCGCTTGCCGCCATTGCCGGGTGGGGCGCGATGGCGGCTTACAGAACGCTGCCGCCATCGGAGAAGCTGGCCTGAGCGTGCTCACTCCCAGTTCAGCGCGCCGCCGTTCTGGTATTCGATCACACGGGTCTCGAAGAAGTTTTTCTCCTTCTTCAGGTCCATCACCTCCGACATCCACGGAAACGGATTTTCCGCGTCCTTGAACACCGGCACGAGACCGAGCTGCGCGCAGCGCCGGTTGGCGATGAAGTGCATGTATTGCTCGCACAGGGCCGCGTTCAGGCCGAGGAAGCCCCGCGGCATTGTATCGCGGCCATAGGCGGCCTCGAGCTCCGCGGCCTCCACGATCATCTGCCGGATTTCGTCCTGGAACGTCCGGCTCCAAAGATGCGGATTCTCAATCTTGATCTGGTTGATGACATCGATGCCGAAGTTCAGATGGATCGATTCATCACGCAGGATGTACTGATACTGCTCGGCGATGCCGACCATCTTGTTGCGGCGGCCGAGCGAGAGGATTTGCGCGAAGCCGGTATAGAACCACATCCCCTCGAAGATCACGTAAAAGGCGACGAGATCGCGCAGGAAGGCGCGGTCGGCCTCCGGCGTGCCGGTCCTGAAATCCGGGTCGTCGAGATTTTGCGTATACTTCAGCGCCCAGGCCGCCTTGTCGGTGATCGAGGGCACTTCGCGATACATGTTGAACAATTCGCCCTCGTCGAGGCCGAGGCTCTCCACGATGTACTGGAAGGTGTGAGTGTGCACGGCCTCCTCGAAGGCCTGCCGCAGCAAATACTGCCGGCATTCCGGGTTGGTCAGGTGGCGGTAGATTGCCAGCACGATGTTGTTGGCGACCAAAGACTCCGAGGCGGCAAAAAATCCCAGATTTCGCTTGATCGAACGCCGCTCGTCCTCGCTCAGGCCGTCGCGCGACTTCCACAACGCGATATCGGCCTGCATCGATACCTCGGTTGGCATCCAGTGGTTGTTGCAGCCGGCAAGATATTTTTCCCAGGCCCAGCGGTACTTCAGCGGCAGCAACTGGTTGACGTCGGCGCGCGAATTGATCATCGCCTTCTCATCGACGCTCACGCGTCCGCCGCCGCGTTCGATCATGCCGAGGCCGGTGGCATCGGTCTTGCGCGCGGGCTGTTCGCTGAAGACGGGATGAATCGCGGCCATGGCTTTTTGCGTCGCGGAAAGTTCTGACCAGTCGAGCATTGTGTGAATCCTGTTTTGTTTTCTTCTGAGGGCCTACTGGCACGCCTCGCAGGCCGGATCGTCGATCGCGCAAGCATTCGGGATCGCGATCGGCTCCACAATGACCGCGTTGAGCTTGCCGTCGATGCCTTTCAGCGTGGATTTCTCGACATGGGTCGCGCTCTGCGATCGCAGGTAATAGGTCGTCTTCAGGCCGCGCTTCCAGGCGAGTTGATAGAGTGCGTCAAGCTTCCGCCCGTTCGGTTGCGCGATATAGAGATTGAGCGACTGTGCCTGATCGATCCATTTCTGCCGGCGTGAGGCCGCCTCGATCAACCATGTCGAATCGATCTCGAATGCGGTGGCATACAACGCCTTCAGATGCTCTGGCACGCGGTCGATCAAGCCCAGGCTGCCGTCAAAATATTTCAGGTCGGCGACCATCACCTCGTCCCACAGGCCGAGCGCCTTCAGGTCGCGGACCAGATGCGGATTCACCACGGTGAAGTCACCCGACATGTTCGCCTTCACGTAGAGATTACGGTAGGCGGGCTCGATCGACTGCGCGACGCCGCAGATATTGGAGATGGTCGCGGTCGGCGCAATCGCCATCACGTTGGAATTACGCATGCCGTTCGCGACCACACGCTGGCGCAAGGACGTCCAGTCAAATTGCGAAGACGTGTCCATGTCGAGGTCGCCGCCGCGCGCATCGGCCAGAAGCCGGATGGAATCGAGCGGCAGAATGCCATGGCTCCAGAGCGAGCCTTCGAACGAGGGATAGCGGCCGCGCTCGAGTGCGAGTTCGGACGAGGCGGAAATCGCGTGAAAGCTGATCGCCTCCATGCTTTCGTCGGCGAAGGTGACGGCCTTTTCGGACGCGAGCGGAATTCGCAGCATGTGCAGCGCATCCTGGAACCCCATCAGGCCGAGCCCGACCGGCCGATGCCGCAGGTTTGAGCGCCGCGCTTCCGGAATGGTGTAGAAATTCACGTCGATCACGTTGTCCAGCATGCGCATGGCAACGCGCACGGTGAAGGCGAGCCGCTCGCCGTCGAGGCCTTTTTCGGTGACGTGATTGGCGAGGTTGATGGACCCCAGATTGCAGACCGCGACCTCGTCGTTCGAGGTATTGAGCGTGATTTCGGTGCATAGGTTGGAGGAATGCACCACGCCGCAATGGCTCTGCGGCGAGCGCAGGTTGCAGGGGTCCTTGAAGGTGATCCAGGGATGCCCGGTCTCGAACAGCATGGTGAGCATGCGCCGCCAGAGATCGACCGCCCGCAGTTGCTTGAACACGCGGATTTCGCCGCGTTTGGTCTGTTCTTCATAGGCCTGATAGCGCTCTGCAAAGGCGTGGCCATAGAGATCGTGCAGGTCCGGCGTCTCGTCGGGCGAGAACAATGTCCATGGGCCGTTGGCCGCGACCCGCTGCATGAAAAGGTCTGGCACCCAGTTAGCGGTGTTCATGTCGTGGGTGCGGCGACGGTCGTCGCCGGTATTCTTGCGCAGATCGAGGAATTCCTCGATATCGATATGCCATGTCTCCAGATAGCCGCAGACCGCGCCCTTGCGCTTGCCGCCCTGATTGACCGCGATGGCGGTATCGTTGGCGACTTTCAAAAACGGCACCACGCCTTGCGATTCGCCGTTGGTGCCCTTGATATGCGCGCCGAGCCCGCGCACCCGCGTCCAGTCGTTGCCGAGCCCGCCGGCATATTTCGACAGCAGCGCATTGTCCTTGATCGACTTGAAGATGCCGTCGAGATCGTCCGGCACGGTGGTCAGGAAGCAGGACGAGAGCTGCGGACGTTGCGTGCCGGCATTGAACAGGGTCGGCGTCGAGCACATGAAGTCGAGGGAGGAGAGCAGATTGTAGAATTCGATGGCCCGGGTTTCGCGATCGATCTCGCGGATCGCGAGGCCCATCGCAACGCGCATGAAGAAAGCCTGCGGCAGTTCGAACCGCGTACCCTCGCTGTGCAGAAGATAGCGGTCGTAGAGCGTCTGCAATCCGAGGAACTGGAAGAGATTGTCGCGCTCCGGCTTCAACGCGGCGGCAAGACGGGCGAGATCGAAGCGGGCGAACTCGGGATCGAGCAGATCGAGCACAATGCCTCGCTTGATGTAATTCGGAAAATAATTGGCATAGGCGCCCGCGAGATCGGTATTCTCTATCGATCCCTGCACAAAGCTGAGCGCCTCATCGGCGAGCATGGCAAGCAGCAAGCGCGCACTGACATAGGCGTAATTCGGGTCGGCCTCGATCAACACCCGCGCTGCCATGATCCTGGCGAGCGAGAGCTCCTGCGCGCTGATGCCGTCGAAAATGTTACGGTTCAGTTCGGCAAGAATCGGCTCGGGCGAAGTGCCATCCAGTCCCTCGCAGGCCGCGGCGATCGAGCGCGTCAGCGCGGCCTGGTCGATCGGCTGCCGCGCGCCGTTCGGTGCTAGAACATGCAGCGCCGGCGTCGCCGCCATTTCCGCCTTGGCGTCGCGGCGCGCCCGCGCCCGCTCCTCGCGATAGAGCACATAAGCGCGCGCCACCTTGTGATGCTCACCGCGCATCAGCGCGACTTCGACGCGATCCTGCACATCTTCGATATGCAGGGTGCGGCCGGTCTCGGCGCGGCGCGTGAGCGAGGCCACTACTTCTTCGGTCAGTTGCTCCACTGCCTCATGCACCCGGCGCGACGCCACCGCGGAATTGCCTTCCACCGCCAGGAACGCCTTGGTCATTGCGACCGCGATCTTGCTTCTGTCGAACGGCGACACCGACCCGTTGCGGCGGATCACCTGAAAGCCCGGCGCAGCCGGCGTCGCGATTGGCGCAGGTACCGTTGCAAGACCCGGATGCAATGCAACAAGGCTGGAGAGTGTGGTGTCGGCGGAGAGCGGCATGTGGCAGACCCTTATATGTCGCGTGCGGGTCTGGCAGAGGCGCGCGGCCGATCACGTGCAGGCGTGCATCGGCATGCGGCCTCCGGTGCACCCCGCCCGAGGACGTGTCATCAATGTCACGGCAGTTCTTCTGGCTCGCGGGTCGTCATAGCACCGTCAGCCTTCCCGACCTCGTACGCGCGAGGGCAGTGACTCGATCGACGATGCAATTCGCCGCTTACAGTTGCGGGGGCAGCCCCGGCCTTGTTTTCAGGCATATAGCCTTACTCACGCACCGGATTCTCTCTTAGCCCCGGATCTTGCGATTCCGGAGACCGTAACATCTACATTTGGGAGTGAGTCGGAGACGGCGGTCAATGACGTGCGAACGCGCTAACCGCGCAAAACAGCTAATGACCAAAAAAATTTGCACTGTCGCCGTAATTCACGGCTCCAGTTCGGTATCCCAATAGAGATAGTCCATCCAGCTTTCGTGCAGATAGTTCGGCGGAAACAGCCGGCCGTTGCGGTGCAGATGCTGGACGGTGGGCTGGAACGGAAGCTGCGAGGGATGCATCCCGGCTTCCGCCGGCGTGAGGCTGCCCTTGCGCAGGTTGCACGGCGAGCAGGCGGCAATCACGTTGTCCCAGGTGGTGTGCCCGCCGCGCGAGCGCGGGATCAGGTGATCGAAGGTGAGATCGTCCTCTGCGCCGCAATACTGGCACAAAAACTTGTCGCGAAGGAACACGTTGAACCGCGTGAAGGCGGGGTGTGTCGCGGGCTTCACATAGGTCTTGAGCGACACCACGCTCGGCAGCTTCATCTCGAAGCTCGGCGAATGCACCGCGCGCTCGTAATTGGCGACGATATTCACGCGCTCGAGAAACACCGCCTTGATGGCGTCCTGCCAGGACCAGAGCGACAAGGGGTAATAGCTCAAGGGACGAAAATCCGCGTTGAGCACAAGAGCCGGAAAGCCGGTCGGCGACACGTGAACGTTCAAGCAAGGCGCTCCTTGAAGAGCCATCAACCTGAAACAACTGCACCCAATCTATAAAATAGCGTGACGGAAATGTGAAGCAGGACGGCGGGTTACCCCGTTTTGTGCCGATTCTGCGGGCTCACAGGCCGAATCGCCGGGCCAGAAACGCGCCGCCATGGCGCAATCCCTCGCCATCGATGCCGTGACCGATTCCCTGCGAGAGATGCCATTCGACCGGGACATTCAGTTCGGACAGGGCGCCGGAGGCGTGAAACAGGGCCTGTGCCGGGATCAATTCGTCCTGGTCGCCATGCACCAGCAGCACCGGCGGCCGCGACGCGATCTCGCCTTCCACGGTGTCCGGCGGGCCGTCTTCCGGCAGCACCAGCATGCCGGAATAGCCGACAATCGCGGCGACCGGGGCGGCGCGGCGCAGACCGACATGCAGCGACATCATGGTGCCCTGACTGAAGCCGACGAGTGCCAGCGCCGACGGCGACAACTGGTGGCGCGCCAGTTCATCGTCCAGAAATTCATTCAGCAGCGGCGCAGCCTTGTTCACGCCGATCCAGCGTTCGTCGGGATTGCGGAACGTCAGTTCGAACCATTGCCGGCCGACCGGCGCCTGCCCGCAGGGCTCCGGCGCATGCGGCGACACGAAAGCGGTGTCGGGCAGCATTTGCTGCCAGGCGCGGCCGATATCGATCAGGTCGTTGCCATCGGCGCCGTAGCCGTGCAGGAACACCACCAGCCGCTTGGCCTTGCCGCCGGGCGCGTCAAGCCGCGGGCCGTCGAGTTTTGCCATTCGCTTTCCTTTTCGCCGCCCCTCGCGCCAGCGGAGTTCCGTCGCGCTTCTTTGCGACGCTGTAATATTTCCATAGCAGATGGGCTGCGACCCCGCGCCAGGGCCGCCAGCTTTCGGCGATGATGGTGAGTTCCTTCGCGGTCGGGCGTTTTTTCAGATTGAACGCGATGCGCGCGGCTTCCTGCAGGGCGAGATCGCCGGCCGGCCAGGCATCGGCATGGCCAAGACAGAACAGGAGATAAACGTCGGCGGTCCACGGGCCGATGCCGTGCACGGCGATCAGCGCCCGATGCGCGCTGTCGGCGTCGCTTTGCGCGATGGTTTCAAGGTCGAGCCGGCCCTTGGCGATCTCGGTCGCGATCACCTTGATCGATTTGATCTTGGGTGCCGACAATCCGAGTTTGGCCAGTCTGGGTGCGCGGGCGCGGCGCAGTGTGTCGTGATGAAAGGGATCGAACGCGGCCTGCAGCCGTCCCCAGATCGCGGCCGCGCTGGCGGTGGACAATTGCTGTCCGCAGACGATCGCCGCGAGGCCGGGAAAGCCGGCATCGCGCCGGCGTAAGGCCGGTACGCCGGCCAGCGCCAGCACATCCGCGAGGCGCGGATCGGCCTTCACCAGCTTGCGCAAGGCTTTCATCAGATCGGCGTCGGTGTGGAGATGGTCGGGCATTCTTTACCTTTGTCATTGCCGGGCTTGACCCGGCAATCCATCAGGCTTTCAAGACTCATGCACTAAAGATGGCTCCCCGGGTCAAGGCCCGGGGTGACGGAATCTCACATATGCCGCCACCCGTTTTCCGTTTCGCGCCGAGCCCCAACGGCTATCTGCATCTCGGACACGCCTTGTCCGCGCTGATGAACTTCGACATGGCGCGCGCGGCAGGCGGGCGGTTCCTGCTGCGGATCGAGGATATCGACGCTGCGCGCTGTCGCCCCGAATTCGAGGCGGCGATTTATGACGATCTTGCCTGGCTCGGACTGGAATGGGAGAGGCCGGTGCGGCGGCAGTCCGGTCATTTCGATGCGTATCGCGCGGCCCTGGACCGCCTGACGGAGATGGGGCTGATCTATCCCAGCTTCGAAAGCCGCGGCGAGATCGCCCGCATGACTGCCGAGCGCGGCGGCAACGCGGCGCGCGATCCCGATGGCGCGCCGCTTTATCCCGGGCATGCCAACGTGCTCACCGCGGAGGAGCGCCGGCGCCGCGTGGCGACCGGCGAATC
>LNFM01001387.1_pt1 | contig 81715 bp, 71 predicted proteins | sample 596031 | NCBI WGS metagenome assembly LNFM01 (sample SAMN04254537, study PRJNA301005) | activated carbon metagenome | isolation source: dual media filters at the Ann Arbor, Michigan drinking water treatment plant | place: USA: Ann Arbor | reverse complement strand
GCCGAAAAAGACGAGAAAATAAAAGGAGATTTAGAACTTAAAATGGCAGCATGAACGCAAGCATTCAGGCGACAACTAGCTTGACAATTTCCGCTGTTGATAAAGCCGTCATTTAGAATTACATTGATTACTATTGGTTGATAATCACCCCCTATGGATCGAGTAACCAGCATGAAGGTGTTTGTTACCGTGGTGGAAGCGGGGAGTTTCGCTGCTGCCTCGGAGCGCTTGCAGCTTTCGTGCGCCATGGTCTCCAAACACATAGCCCACTTGGAAAAACATCTCAGCACCCGGCTACTCAATCGCACCACGCGGCGTCTTAGCCTCACCGAAACCGGCGCCATCTATTTCGCACGCAGCCAGCAGCTTTTGAAAGATATCGGGGAGGCTGAAGCCGAGGCGACCCAATTGACCTCGATTCCACGAGGCAGCTTACGGGTCACGGTTCCGTTGACGTTTGGCATACTGCATATCGCCCCGCTGCTGGCGGACTACATCGCACTTTACCCAGAGGTGAAGCTCGACTTTTCGCTGGACGATCGGACAGTCGATTTGGTCGATGCGGGTTACGACCTGGCGATACGTGTCGGCGCGATGGCCGAGACGGGATTGATCGCGCGCAAATTCGCCACCGACCGCCTGGTGGCGTGCGGCTCACCCGACTATTTTCGTCGCCACGGCACGCCACACCTTCCCGAGGAGTTGGCGCAACATTTGTGTTTAACCTACGCCTACGCAGATACTGGCGACGAGTGGCGTTTTACGGACCCCGGCGGTGAACATGTGGTGCGCGTCAAAGGGAACGTGCGTGCCAATAACGGCGAGCTGTTGAAAATCGCGGCACTCGGCGGTGCGGGTATCATCTTGGCGCCACGCTTCATGGTCGGCGCCGATCTGCGGACGGGACGGCTACACGCCGTGCTCAGCGACTATGAAACCCGAGAACTTGGCATCTACGCCGTCTATCCCAGCCGCAAATACCTCTCCGCCAAAGTGCGCTCGTTCATCGATTTTCTGATCAAACGCTTCGGCCCCAATCCAGATTGGAGGGAGTGGCGGAGGATGGACACTACCGCGAGGGAATAACGGGGACACCAAATAAAGCACCCCGCAGCTTGCTGCGGGGTGCTTTATTTGTCTATATGACCAAGATATTGTTCCCAATAGGGTACGCCCGAAAATCTCTCCACCAGAAAATCAATAAAACATCGCACGCGTTGTGATAAATGCCGTGTCGGCGGATAAATAGCATACGCATTTATCTCTGCGACCGAATAATCTTGTAAGATTGGAATTAATGCCCCCTTTGCAATAGATTCATAGGCGATAAAAGTGGGTAAACGCAATATACCTAAACCGGCAATTGCAGCATCACTTAAAAAAATACCGTTGTTCGCCTGCATCAGCTTAGGTACTTTTATGATTTGTTCATCACCTTGTTTATTAATAAACGACCAGTGGCCCGGATTATCCAGGTAACTGTATGTGATGCATGAGTGATTAACCAACTCCTCTGGTGTGGTCGGCGCACCATGCTGCTTAATATAGCCGGGGCTCGCACAGACCACGGTTGACACCCTCGCAAGTTTACGTGCAATCAGACTTGAATCTTGTAAATTGGCAATGCGAATGCCAACGTCAAACCCTTCCTGGATTAAATCTATTTGACGATCATTAAAATCAATGTCGAAACTTAATTTTGGATGTAGTTTTTGAAATTCAACAATCGCAGGCCCTAAGTGCATGACACCAAAGCTTAACGGTGCCGCGACACGAAGTTGACCGCTCAACTCATGATGCGCCTGACTTACTGCGTGTTCGGCCTCTTCTAAATCCGCAAGAATCCGAATACAACGGGTGTAAAACCCTTGGCCACTTTCAGTCAAGACTAACTTGCGCGTTGTTCGGTGAAATAGCTCAACGCCTAGTTGCTCTTCTAATTCGGATAAACGCCGACTCACAGCCGATTTGGCCACGCCTAAACGTGCGGCGGCGACCGTCATCGTCACGGCATCGACGATATGAACAAACGCCTGAATTTCTTCGGTTTTAAGCATATTGTTCTAATATATAGAATAATAAGTTAATAAACAAGCTATATACTCAAATAATAAGAACGTATAAGCTATTTTCATCCTATTTAGAAGCATGAGCAAGGAGAATAATATGAACTTATTTAGCCAGTACAAGCTGGGGAATATCGTATTAAACAACCGTTTAGTCATGGCGCCCATGACCCGCTCAAGGGCCATCGATAACATACCCAATGACCTGATGGTTGAATACTATCGTCTCCGTGCTGCTGCGGGCTTGATTATTACTGAAGGGGTAGCGCCTTCAGCAAATGGCTTGGGTTATCCTCGTATCCCAGGCATCTATAGCCAAGCTCAAATTGAGGGATGGAAAAAGGTTACCGATGCTGTCCACGCAGAGGGCGGAAAGATTTTTATACAACTTATGCACACTGGTCGGGTTTCACATCCTGACAATATGGGTCCCAATACACGGGTGCTTGCCCCGTCGGCCATCGGCATGAGTGGCGGAATGTGGACAGACACAAAGGGTAAACAGGCTTTTCCCGAACCCCTCGAAATGACGTTGCGGGATATTGAACAGGCACAAGAAGAGCATGTAGAGGGGGCTAAAAATGCTATGGAAGCGGGGTTTGATGGCGTTGAGTTGCATGGCGCCAATGGTTACCTTATGGATCAATTTATAAATACTGCATCAAATAAACGGCAAGATGAATATGGAGGCTCATCTGAAAATCGTTGCCGGTTTATACTGGAAGTCGCAAACAAAGTGTCTCAGGCGATTGGTGCGCAACACACAGGGATTCGTCTTTCACCTTACGGAGTCTATAACGACATGGAAATATTCGAAGGGATTGAAGATACTTATGAATATTTGGCTGGTGAGCTAGGAAAATTGCAGCTTCTCTATATCCATATTGTTGATTTTTCATCTCAAGGCGCGCCGGAAGTTACGGAATCCGTTAAATCCAGGATCCGCAATAGTTTTGCACGAGTCACCATTGCCAGCGGTGGCCTGGACAGGGAAAAAGCAGAACATATTTTGAGTGGCAATAGGGGGAATTTAGTTGCTTTTGGACAGGCCTTCTTGGCCAATCCCGATTTGGTTTATCGATTTGAAAATAATATTCCGTTAAATAATCCTGATTACGCTACTTTTTACACGCCCGGCGAAAAAGGCTATTTGGATTATCCGATGGCATCAAATTCTATGGGAATTAAGCCCTATTAACACTGGTCATTACGTTCTCACAGCACTAGAATTTTTTTAAATATGAAATTTATGATCATATCGGTAAAAATTTAGTTAAGCCTCAAAGAGAAGCCTCGCCCTTCCATAAAAGGCTTGATATTGAAAATATTAAATGTGAAATCTCATCTGTTGGTCATGCTCGCTACAATTCTTGTGGCGGGATCATTTTTGGCTTCAGAAAAGCTTGCCGGTATTATTAATCCATTTTCTCTAACATTGCTTCGTTTCATGGGCGCCGCGTTAATGTTGCTTCCTATTATATTTTATAATCAACGATGGAGAAGAAGCATATTGCCGACGCTGCCAAGAGCCATGATAATAAGTCTGTTTTTTTCTATATTTTTCATCTGTTTTTTTGAGTCGTTGAATACAACGACAGCGTTAAATACAGGAACATTGTATACATTAGTGCCGTTGATCACAGCTCTTCTATGTATTCTTGTCTTCAGGGAAGTAGTCACAATCAAACAGATTGCTGTCTATTTTCTGGGGGTTGCAGGAACTTCTTGGGTGATTTTCAATGGTCAGCTTGACTTGCTTTTATCACTTTCCTTGAATAAAGGCGATTTGATATTCATGGCTGGTATATTTTCCATGTGTTGTTACTCCATATCCATGAAATTTCTGTATCGGAATGATGAAATGGTTGTGCTGGTGTTTTGTATTCTCGTAGGTGGTTCGCTCTGGATGGCACTTGCATTACTTTTCTCAGGCCAGCCTCTTCAATGGGATTTGTTACAAGGCCAGTCAGTTTATAACATGGCTTATCTTGTTATAGGTGCAACGCTTGCGACTGTTTACATCTATCAAAAAACTACTATAGTTCTTGGCCCTGCTCGGGTAAATGCCTATATTTACTTGAATCCTGCATTGGTGATAGTGCTGCTGTTTTTGATTGATGGAGCATCAATTCCTATGGCTGTTGTCCCAGGCATTTTAGTTTCATCAATTGCAACGGTTATTCTTCAGAAGGGCCATGCTCAAGAGAGCACAGTGGAATCGTAGATACGTGGGACGCACCCTGCATAATTAGGGGTGTTTTGAAATCATTCATCAAGGAAAACTGGCATGAAAGAGATTGTAGGAATAAATCACATTGGAATTCGAGTTGCTAACCTTGAGCATTCGCGAAAGTTTTATGAAAAGCTCGGGTTTATTTTTTTGGAAGGCCCAATGGGGCCAGAGCCAGTGGCAATAATGGAGCATCCATCAGGAGTTAATATAAATTTTATTCTAAACGCCGATTCGGATATAAAATATAATATACTTATGGATGTATCTGAAAAACATCCTGGATACACTCACATGGCGTTAGATGTTTCAAATATTAGTGCAGTCGAGGTTGAACTAAAAAAATCGAACATCAAGATTACCGAAGGTCCAATAACATTACCCAATGGTGGAGTAATGTTATTTATTCGAGACCAAGATCGCAATGTAATCGAGTTCCATCAGAGCGCTAAGAAATGACAAATAAAATTTAAATTTTTCAGAAGGTAACGCTGCACAACGCGCAATATTTTTCTCTGTGTCCTCCGCATTCTCTACGGTTCAATAGCTTTTTTCAAGTTTACTCAGAATCAATGCCCGAACCACGCAGGCGTTTGGATTGGCCACGCTTTTTCTTGGAATCCAGGCGGCGTAGTTTCGAGGCGAAGGTGGGTTTGGTTTTTTTGCGCGGCTTGGGTTTTTCGGTGGCTTTGCGTATCAACTCTACCAAACGATCTTGTGCATCCTGCCGGTTGCGCACCTGGGAGCGAAACTGCTGCGCTTCGATAATCAGTACACCTTCGAGGGTGATTCTGTTGCCGCATAATTTTATAAGACGTGCGCGCACATCTTCCGGTAATGACGGGGAGCGCGCCACGTCAAAGCGCAATTGCACTGCCGTGGAAACCTTATTGACATTCTGCCCACCCGGCCCCGAAGAACGCACAAAATCTTCGTGAAGTTCATCTTCATCAATCGACAGGCTGGGGGTGATTTTTATCACGTCAAGATCGAATCAACGTGTCAACTGCGTCTGCATGAATGTCACCACATCCGTCAATGCAATATTCTGACTCTCGCTGGATTGGTCTGCGTTGGCACGACGCGCCTTGTATTCGATGACGCCGTCATCCAGCCCACGTTCACCCAGCACCAGACGATGCGGAATGCCAATCAGTTCCATGTCGGCAAACATCACGCCGGGGCGCTCTTTGCGGTCATCAAACAATACTTCGATGCCTGCGGCACATAATTCGTCATACAATTTTTCTGCGGCTTCGCGCACACGATAGGATTTATGCATGTTCATGGGCAACAAGGCCACATGAAACGGTGCAATGGAGTTCGGCCAGATAATGCCCTGTGCGTCATTGTTCTGCTCAATGGCTGAAGCGACAATGCGCGACACGCCGATGCCGTAACAACCCATGGTCATCACCGTGGCCTTGCCCTGCTCATCCAGACAAGTGGCGTTCAACGCCTGGCTGTATTTGGTGCCTAGCTGAAAGATGTGGCCGACTTCGATGCCACGGCGAATCGACAAGTGTCCATCACATCGCGGGCATTGCTCACCAACGCGCACGCTGCGTACATCAGCCACCGTTGGCAACGGCACATCCACGCCCCAGTTAAGGTTGATCCAATGATAATCAGCTTGATTGGCACCGCTGGAAAAATTGTGTATCTGTGCGGCATGGGCATCCACAACCACTGCCAAATCTACTGGTAAATTCAATGGCCCAACAAAGCCCACCGGCGCGCCCGTCACAGCGAGCACTTCGGCGGCCTCTGCCAGACGTAACGTGATTGCACCCAGGGCGTGTGCAGCCTTGATGGTATTAAGTTCATCGTTACCACTAATGAAAAATACGGCGGGCTTGTCATCAGCCATCACTACAATGCTTTTAACAATGCGCTCATGTGAAATGCCAAACATTTTGGCTTGTTCATCCACGGTGCGAATGCCGGGCGTGGCGACTTTTTCTTTGGCGCGCGCAGCTTCGTGTAACGGCGAGGGCAACCTGCTGACAGCCATTTCAACATTGGCCGCATAATCACAGGCGTCGCAAAAGGCAATCGCATCTTCACCCGACTCTGCCAGCACATGAAATTCATGCGAAGAACGGCCACCGATGCTGCCAGTGTCGGCTTCCACAGCGCGGAACTGCAACCCCAGGCGCGTGAAGATGCGTGAATAGGTGCGGTGCATCAGGTCATAGGTTTCTTGCAGCGACGCGTGATCAAGATGAAATGAATAGGCATCCTTCATAATGAATTCGCGCGCGCGCATCACGCCAAAACGCGGCCGGGTTTCGTCGCGGAACTTGGTCTGGATTTGATAAAAATTCGCGGGTAGTTGCTTGTAGCTGCGAATTTCGCGGCGCATTACATCGGTAATCACTTCTTCGTGGGTGGGGCCAAAGCAAAACTCGCGGTCATGACGGTCTTTGAGGCGTAACAGCAACGGCCCGTATTGATTCCAACGCCCCGATTCCTGCCACAACTCGGCAGGCTGCACGGCAGGCATCAGCACCTCTTGCGCACCAGCACGATCCATCTCTTCGCGCACAATCGCCTCAACTTTGCGCAGCACGCGCAAGCCCAGTGGCAACCAGGTGTAGAGACCCGCCGCCAGCTTGCGGATCATACCCGCGCGCAACATCAATTGGTGGCTGATCACCTCCGCATCGGCGGGCGTTTCTTTGACGGTAGAGAGTAAAAATCGGGATACGCGCATTGGGGGTCTTCTTTAAATAATAAGGTTGAAATAGCATGAACAGCAGAGGATTTTACTTGGAATAGGGAGGCCGCGTACAGCCCCAAAACCAGGAGAGTGTCAAACTGACAGCAACATCAACTCATATTTAACCAGCAACGCATATCCCACTAAAAATGCGTAGAGCACATGCCCGGCCTTAATGTAATTAAACAGGCGGAAATTTTTGTAGGCTACCAGCACCACCACACCCGCAGCGGTCAGCGCAAGTTTGGTGAAAAAAAACAGGTCATGATTGATGTTTAACAACCATGCCATGAAAGGGTTGATTTCTGATGCGCCACGCTGCAACAGGTTGAGCGTGAGCATGGCATCGGTACAGCATAATAACAACACGCCAATGGCGGCATAAAACCAGCGCGCTTCGTAGACATCAACATAGGTATTAACCGCCTCTTGCCCACGCCGCGCGCCACGCCGCCTGCCTTGCCAGGCAGCCCGACTAAACGGCGAGGTCACGGCGCGCCGTCGATCCGTCCGGTCACGTCGGTCCTGGGCAATTGTAGTGGTTACTGAATGCATGGATGGCATCTCATAATGAGGGCGGGATTAACATCCATCCCGCGCCTTGGTTGGAAATCCATCATACCGGGCTTATAGACGCTATTCAAGGAGTAATGGCGGGTAAATAACGTAACGGGTCAACCGGCTTGCCCTGGTAGCGTATTTCAAAATGCAGCATTACCTGCTCGGCGCCGCTTTTGCCCATGTCGGCAATGTGCTGTCCGGCGGTGACGGTGTCACCTTCCTGAACACGCAGTTTATGATTGTGGGCATAGGCCGTCAGGTAATTAGCATCATGTTTTATAATCAATAAGTTACCATAGGCCGCCAGACCGCTGCCGCCGTATACCACGCGTCCGGCGGCGGCCGACCAGATGGGTTGTCCGAGACGTCCACTAATAGCCACGCCTTTTTTGCCGGGTTCATCGGCCGCAAAGGTGCGCACCAGTTCGCCGCGTGCTGGCCATTGCCAGGCCTGGGGGGTCGTTACGGGGGATGGCTTTGTAGCCATCGGAGGGGATGCTGTGATTACAGGCGCGGCGGTCTCCACTGGCGTTTTGCTTTTGCCGGGGGTGGCCGCCACCACAGGTACAGGGCGAGCGCCTTGCAACGGCGGCGCGACACGCAACCACTGGCCCGGGGCAAGCACATACGGGGGCTTGATGTTATTCCAGGCCGCCACTTGCCGGTAGTCCTGATCGTATTGCAAGCCAATGGAATACAGGCTGTCGCCGCGCTCAACGCGATGATAGACATGGTTGCCGCAGGCAGATAGCAGCAACGCCACCAGGATAAAAACTGTGGGCGCACCGGGCTGTCTTCGCACGACCGCCATGGATGGCGGAAGTGTCGAAAATGCAGGAGCATTTTTCGACCTCATCATAGAAATTCTATACGCGCGAGTAATCCCTGCCCGACACCAGCGGCACAAAGCTCACGGCGTCCAGCTTCTCTTGCTGAAAACCTTCAGGGGTACGTGTGATGCGCAACAGCGTCTGGGCGCGGCCATTCGGCTCCACTGGCGCGCCCACTGGAATAATCAGCCGCCCACCCATGGCAAGCTGTTCCAGTAATGCCATCGGCACTTCTGACGGCGCAGCCGTGACGATGATGCCATCGTAGGGCGCGTACTCCGGCCAGCCCAGGATGCCGTCCGCATGCTTGAGACGAATGTTACGCAACCCCAACTCAGAGAAGCGCTGCCGCGCCAATTTGATCAGCGGGTCAATGCGCTCCACGCTGTATACCTGCTCCACCAGCCGGGCAAGAATGGCGGTCTGATAGCCTGAACCGGTGCCGATTTCCAGCACATTGGCAAGCGGCGCTGCACCGGGATTAGTGCCAATCAACGCTTCTGTCATACGCGCCACAATGTAGGGCTGTGAGATGGTCTGGCCATGCCCAATAGGCAGCGCGGTATCTTCATAGGCGCGGCTCGCCAGTGCTTCATCGACAAAAATATGGCGCGGCGTGTTGCGCATGATTTCCAGCAACGCCATATTGCGTATACCTTCTTCCTGCAAGCGCTGGATCAGCCGTTCGCGGGTGCGTTGCGAGGTCATGCCTATACCGATGTGGTGATGCTTCATGCCTGCTTTAATCCTGTCAGCCAACTTGCGACTTTATCCAGCGCAGAATAACGTGTTAAATCCACCTGGATCGGCGTGATCGAAACACGCCGGTTTTTAATCGCATGAAAATCGGTGCCCGGCCCGGCATCCTGCTCGGGGCCAGCGGGGCCGACCCAATAAATCTCGCGCCCACGCGGATCGAGACTTTTTATCACCGGCTCGGATTTATGCCGATGCCCCAGACGCGTCGCCTCGAAGCCTTCCAACTGTTCCCACGGCACATCCGGCACATTCACATTCAAAATAGTATCCGCAGGCAACGGATCGGCACGCAAATGACCCAACAGATTTTTTACCACCCGCGCTGCCGTGTCGTAATGACGCAACTCATGTCCGGTCAGTGACACAGCGAGCGCCGGAAACCCCAGAAAACGCCCTTCCATCGCCGCCGCCACGGTGCCGGAATACAGCACGTCGTCGCCAAGATTGGCGCCCGCGTTAATACCCGACACCACCATGTCGGGCTCGTAATCGAGCAGGCCGGTGATCGCCAGATGCACGCAATCCGTAGGCGTTCCATCCACGCGCAAAAAGCCGTTTTCAGCAGGCGTAGCGCGTATCGGCCGCGACAGCGTCAGGGAATTGCTGGCGCCGCTGCGATCACGGTCCGGCGCAATCACAGCAATCTCTGCAATTTCACGCAACATGTTAGCCAGACAAATCAAACCCGGCGCAAGATAACCATCGTCGTTACTTATTAGAATTCTCATTTTCATTGTCATTTTTTATGTAACCGCGAGCTTTTAGGTTAAACTGCCAAACTATACTTGAATCTTAACATCGGAGCGCCGTAACTTCATGCTCTCATTGGAATTCATCCCTGGCTGGGCAATATCGCTGGCCCTTGCGCTGATCATCGGCCTGCTCATTGGCCTCGAGCAGGACAATCCACCGCACGCCAGCAGCCGCCACTTCAGCGGCATCAGCACGCTCCCCCTGATCTCCATGGGCGGTTTCATCACTCTGCACTGGTGGCCGAACCAGCCCGTGTTCCTGCTCGGGCTGGCAGTGCTAGGCATACTCATCACCGCCATGTTCGTGCGCAACAGCATGCTCAACGGCAGCACCGGCATTGGCCAGGAAATTTCCATTCTGCTGTGCTGGCTACTGGGCGGCATCATCGCCACTGGCGAATGGATTGCGCCGCTGGTAATCGCCGTGGTCACCACACTGGTGTTGGGCGCGCGCGCCACCAGCATCAATAAGGGCAATAAGGGCGACCCTGGAACTTCCACCAATGACATGACCATTCTCGGCAAATTTGTGCTGCTGGCAATGGTAGCCTATCTGGTGTTGCCGAACCAGGAATTCACCCAGCTTAATATTAATCCCCGGCAAATCTGGTCCATGATGCTGCTGGTGACGGGCATCGCCTGCATTGGCTATTTCGGCATGCGTGCCGCAGGAGAACGCCGCCATCTTCTGCTCACCGCGTTGTTCAGCGGACTGATCAGCTCCACCGCGCTCACCCTGGCATTATCCCGCCTCAGCCACCTGCGCCCCGAATTATCGGCCAGCATCGCCACCAGCATTATTGCCGCATCCACCGTCATGTTTGTGCGCCTGCTGCTGGAAGTTGCAATCGTGCAGCCCGCCTTGCTACCTATTACCACCGTACTGTTTTTGCCCATACTGATCACTGGTGCGTGGCTATCATGGCGCAATTATTCTAACATGGCGCGCGCCGCACATGGAGGTGCAAGTGCCGTGGGAGGCAGGATGCCGGAAGCGGCCGCTGCACCCCCTACCCCTTCCGCCAACCACGTTGACGTACCTTTCAGCAACCCGCTGGATCTGACCGCGGTATTACAGTTTGGCGCCCTTTACGGCCTGTTATTTGCGCTGGTGCAACTTGCATTCAGCCATGCCGGCGCGATGGGCGTGTATGCCCTGTCATTAGCCGCTGGCATCGTCAGCGTAGATGCTGTGACATTATCCATGGCTCAGTTACATGCCACAGACAGCCTGCCTGCAGCCGTGGTGGTGCTGGGCATTACACTGGCTGCTGTAGGGAACTTGCTGGTAAAACTTGGCATAGTGTGGGGACTCGCAAACCGTAGCGCCGCCACTCCAGCCGCCGCCGGGCTGGGCGCCATCATCACTATTGCAGCGGTTTCCGTGGGGATTATTTTACTTCTGGCCTGGCGCGCCTTGTAGCGTCATGCAGCAACACGACCTCAAAATAACCACATGCATTTTAAATAATTTCACATTTGCGTAGAGATTGAATCTGTGAAACAATGAGTTACACAGGTTCATTCAGATTGGCACACATGATTGATGCAGACGGTTACAGAGCAAATGTCGGAATCATTCTAAGCAACCATGCAGGCCGGTTATTATGGGCGCGGCGTATTGGCCAGGAAGCATGGCAATTTCCTCAAGGCGGCATCCAGGCATCCGAGACCCCTATGGAAGCCATGCACCGCGAGCTGCGCGAAGAAGTTGGGCTAGAGATCCCCGACATAAAAATTATCGGCCGCACCCGGGGCTGGCTGCGTTATCGCCTGCCCGAAAAACTGATACGGCGCGGCAGTAGTGGCCCGCTATGTATCGGCCAAAAACAAGTGTGGTTCCTGCTGCGGCTGATGTGTGATGAAAGCCACGTATGCCTGGATCTTACCAACAAACCTGAATTTGACTCATGGCGCTGGGTAACTTACTGGCACCCACTGCGCGAAGTTGTACCGTTCAAACGTCGCGTTTATCAGCGCGCCCTGCACGAATTAGCCCCGCTGTTACAGAATAATTCCCAGCGGCTAAAAACTGCTGCGCCGGAACTTGCACTGGGCCTGGCACGCGAAGAATGTGATCACCCACTGGTGATTGACGAACGTGAGCAACTCATAACCGTTGAAACGGACGAGTACCCCGCATTCGAAGAGCGCCGCCAGCAACACGTCGCCCCGGTAAAAGATGCGTCTGCTACGTGTGAAGAATGCGCACAACTTATCCCGTTCGAAAAGCTCGGCCAATAAAACACACAAGGGTGCCTCTATAAATTCGATCAAGCCGCGAGGGCAAGGCGGAAATGGGCGAAAAAGCGGAGTGTACACGCAGTACATGAGCATTTTGAGCCCATTTCCAACGCCGCCATCGTGACTTCAGCGGATTTATAGAGATGCCCACAAGGCTAACACTGATTTCCGGATCCTGATACGCACAGAATCCCACTCATTATGCTCAACATATTACGCCGCATTATCCAGGAAGTGAACGCCGCTCAGGATCTTGAGCAGGCGCTGTCCATTATCGTCAAACGCGTCAAGCAATCCATGGCGGTGGAAGTCTGCTCCGTTTACCTGGCCGACCCCAACACCCAGCACTATGTGCTCATGGCCAGTGACGGACTCAACCCCCAAGCCATTGGTCGCGTACGGCTCGCGCCCGGCGAAGGCATTATCAGCGTTGTCGCCGAAACAGCAGAACCCTTGAACCTGGATAACGCCACCGATCATCCGCGTTACCGCTTCATCGCGGAAACCGGCGAAGAGCGCTACCACGCTTTTCTCGGCGTGCCTATCATTCACCATCGCAAAGTACTCGGCATAGTCGTGGTGCGTCAGCACACCCAGCGGCGCTTTAAGGAAAATGAAGTGGCCTTCCTCGTCACCGTGGCCGCCCAGCTTTCCGGCGCCATCGCCCACGCCGAAGTAGTGGGTGACATCCGTGGCCTGCAAGACAACCGCCATGATGGACGACCGCTGGAAGGTTTGCCCGGCGCGCCAGGTGTCGCCATCGGCATTGCCATGGTCGTGTATCCCCCGGCGGATCTGGACGCGATTCCCGATCGTAAAATTACCAACATCAACGCTGAGATTGTCGCCTTCATGGCCGCCGTAAAAAGCGTGCAGGACGATATGGCCGCGCTGGGTGAGCGCCTCAGCCCCAAGCTCAACGCCGAAGACCGTGCTTTATTTGACGCTTACCGATTAATGCTCGGCAGTGACACGCTCATCAACAATACCCTCGACCGTATCCGCGCCGGCAGTTGGGCATCAGGCGCCCTGCGTGAAACCGTTAACGAACACGCGCGTATTTTTGATGAAATGGATGACCCTTACATCCGTGAACGTGCCGAAGACGTGCGTGATTTAGGGCGGCGTATCCTGGTGCGCCTGCAAAGCGGCAAACGTAACATACCGCCTTATCCCGACAACACCATTTTAGTCGGCCAGGAAATCACTGCGACCATGCTCGCTGAAGTACCCAGCGAAAAATTGAAAGGCGTTATTTCTGCACGCGGCTCCAGCTCCTCGCATGTTGCCATTCTGGCGCGTGCGTTAGGTGTGCCTGCGGTCGTCGGCGCGGGCGATCTGCCCGTGGCGCGCATGGATGGACGCGAACTGATTGTCGACGGTTATCTGGGGAAAGTGTACGTGCAGCCTTCCACCACTCTGCTCGCCGAATACAACCGCCTGCTGCACGAAGAAAAACAACTTGTCGCCGGCCTTGCCGAATTACGTAACTTGCCCGCCATCACCCCGGACGGTCTGCGCATGCCGCTGTACGCCAACACCGGATTATTGTCCGATGTTGCATCGTCACTCAACAGTGGCGCCGAAGGCATCGGGCTGTACCGCACCGAAGTACCTTTTATGATACGCCAGCGTTTCCCCAGCGAAGAAGAGCAGCGCCGCGTCTACCGCCAGGTGCTGGAAGCCTACGCACCGCGTCCCGTCACCCTGCGCACCCTGGACATCGGCGGCGACAAAGAACTGCCCTACTTTCCGATTCACGAAGACAATCCTTTTCTCGGCTGGCGCGGCATACGCATCACACTGGATCATCCGGAAATTTTCCTCACGCAACTGCGCGCCATGCTGCGCGCCAGTATCGGGTTAGGTAATTTGCATATTCTGCTGCCCATGATCAGCAGCGTCACGGAAGTTGACGAAGCCATCGTCCTGCTCAACCGCGCCCGGCAGGAATTATGCGATGCGGGCGAAATCGTCGAGCGTCCCCGTATTGGCGCCATGATCGAAGTACCCTCTGCGGTGTATCAAGCCGAAGCGCTGGCGAGGCGCGTCGACTTTCTTTCCGTGGGCACCAACGATCTCACCCAATACCTGCTCGCCGTAGACCGCAACAATGCCCAAGTGGCCAGCCTGTACGATGCGCTGCATCCCGCCGTACTGCACGCCCTGGTGCAAGTGGCAGAAGGCGCGCGCCGCCAGAACACTCCTGTGAGCGTATGCGGCGAAATGGCGGGGGATCCGGCGGCAGCGTTGTTGCTGATGGGCATGGGAATTGACAGTCTCAGCATGAGCGCCGCCAGCCTGCCGCGCGTCAAGTGGGTAATACGCAACTTCACCCGCACCCAGGCGCAAGACATGCTCGCGCAAGTGCTCACGCTCGAAGACGCCGGCGCGATTCGCGCCTGCCTCAACACCACCCTCGAAAGCGCCGGTCTGGGGCATATGATCAGAGGCGGCGGCATCTCGGGCAAGCACCACCTGCCAAATTGATCTTGCGCATTGTCCACGAAAAACACGCCGGGCAGGATGCCCAAGTGCGGTGGGCGCAGGGATGCGCAAGAACCGCCGAAGGACACGAACGGTTTTTTGTGGGGTTCACCCAAACCCGTTCGCCCTGAGCAGCCCGCACAGCGGGCGTGTCGAAGGGTGGCACCTGCCAATTGCGGATTCAGGGTGAAAACAAAAGGTGCGCACGACGCGCCCTATAAATAAAAAATTGTCAACAAAAAACGGGTCTTTCGGCCCGTTTTTTGTGAAACAACTGGGTTAAAATTTAAGGCAACTGCAATGATAAATACTCCGCCACCGCCTCAACTTCCTCAGCACTCAGCTTCTTGGCGATATCAGCCATCATTCCGGCCGGGTCATTGGCACGTAAACCCGACTGTAAATCCTTCAATTGTTTAATGATATAGTCTTTATGCTGCCCAGCAATCACCGGGAAGGTAGAAATGGTACCCGCCTTACCCTTGCCACGCTCACCGTGGCAATTAATGCATGCATACAAATCTTTTTCAGGGCGCCCTTTGGTAAAGATTTCCTCACCCTTTTCCGCCAACTTCCTGTTCGGCTTGTGCAAAGGATCGGACACCATTTTTTGCTGCGCAAAATAACTGGCAATATCCTTCATATCCTGCACACTTTCCACGGTGGCCGCCATGCCCGCCATGGTATCATTATTGGCTCGCAAACCGCTCTTGAAGTCTTTGATTTGTTTAACAATGTAGCCCGCATACTGACCCGCCAGGCGCGGAAATTCAGCACTTTCACTGTTGCCGGTGCCGCCATGGCAACCCTGGCACAGAGCCGATTTATCGGCGCCCGCAACCGGGTCACCAATCGGCGCGCCCGCCGCTAATACGTTTTGCGCAAACAGCGCTAATGAAATCCATGCCAATAAACCATTTACTTTCTTTACCATTACCATAGACCCAACCCTTTGTTAGAATTATGACACCCTGCCCCGCACGCCCCATGTTTTCATGAGCCGCATATTGTGATTTCTCGTTATAGCAAGCTCCTTTTGCCACGTCAATCCACTTGACGCCTTAATCCCTATAAATCGACTATAATCCCATATCTTTAAAAAGGAATTATGAAGAATTAAAGTTTTGGCGCTTCCCTGCCGCTAGTGTTTGGTTTATACTCAGGACACATCTCACTAGGCACTGTTAAGCCATTAGCTGTAGAGTGTGTCCATGACCCATACCCTAAAACATTCATTGTTAGCCTGCTGGCTGTTTATGGGCGGGCTGGCGCTTGCCCCCACTGTGCAGGCAAGCCATCTTGAAGGCCCGACCGGTTTAGATTTCCAACGCGAAGTTAGCTCAGGTTCCAGCGGCGGCTTTGGCAGCAGCGGTTCATTTGGCAGCTTTGGCAGCTTTGGCACCCCCCATTTTAATTGTAACCGTCCCGGTGAAACTTCTGCTAACTGTGGGCTCGGTTCGGGTACTGACCCCGACAAAACCCCATTCCTGCAAGAGCTGGTCAATGACGGCGGCAGAACCTACTACCACATGATTATTGGCCTGCCCGGACAGGCGTTCGTCCAGGAAACTTTCATCAGTACTGGCGGGAGTTCGTTTAGCGGCGCAGACAGCGCCAGTGGCGGACGAACCAGTTGCATGTGTTCCTGGGGCAATCCCGAAGGCATGGCGGGCAGTGGTTGGGATCCGTTGCGTCACAATGCCCAATCCTTTACCGGCATCGCAACCGGTGACCCCACCCAGAATTTGATACGGCAGGTGATCAATTCCCCAGGCATGACACAGGAGTTCCTGAAAGATAAATTCGCGCTGAAACCCAAAATTACGCAAGACCTCAGTACCAATGAACTTGCGGTGCATTTTGTGGTGAACATGAATAACAGCAATTACAGCACCAACAGCACGGCGGGAACCATTACCAGCACGGTAACCTTCACTGATCCGCAAGAAGCCGCATTGGGCAACTTCAACTCGGCAACTCCCGGCGCCACACCGGGCGCGCACGTCACGGCAGGACGCTATACCTATGTTGCGGGCAGCGGCAGTGGTGGCTTTGGTAGCGGCTGGGGTGGCTGGGGCTCTGGTGGCGGCTCATCCACCCCCACTACTTATACTTATGTCGAGGGCGCCAACAGCTTCAACCCCAACACGATAGACTGGCAGGCCTTCCGTGATGCCTCACAAAACTTTGGCTTGCCGGAGGCGGGCAATTCAGGAAAAAGCATCAGTGGTGGGGGTGGCTTTGGCGGAGGGGGTGGCTTTGGTGGCGGCGGATTCTAAAGTCCACACATTATTCGGGCCACTTGAGACTATAAGGAAACTTCACCCTCTGGGTTGTTCCGTCACACGCCAGTGTAAACTCCAACACCCAATCACCTCCCATTGAAAACTCTCCGCCACGCGCCTTATAAACACCGCTGCCACCCTCCTGCACCATGTTATAAACCGTTTCATCACCACTCATCTCCATACCCGGCATGTGCTGCTGGAAACTTACTTTGCAATTGGCGCTGGGTTGATCGCCAGTCTTGATGGTCGCAACCACTTCTGCATTACTGCCCACTTCGGGTGGATTGGGCGTGGTATTCACTGACATAAAAAAATCCCCCGCCTGCTGGGTTGTGCCGTCTGACGACCCGCCTGAACATCCCGCCATCGCCGTCGACAATACAAAAAGCGCAAGGGGATATTTGATAAATAACATGGAACACTCCTCGGTAATTAATTCGCGTCACATCAAAATATCACTGACCCCGATCAGGCTCAAGTAGAATATTTCAAGGAGGAGCACCCACCATGAAAACCGGCATTATCGGATTAGGCGCGATGGGTTTTCCCATTGCCATGAATCTACATCAGGCAGGGCACTTGGTCTGCGCCTGGAACCGCACGCACGCCACCGCAGAGACGCTGGCGGCACACTGCGACAACCTGGAGATCGCCAGCAACCCGGCAGCATTGGCGGCACGCTGCGAGTTGATACTGATCAGCGTGTCTGCCGATGCGGATCTGCGGCAGGTGATAGACGCGCTGCTACCTGCTCTCACCCCCGGCACTATTATCGTCGATACATCCACGGTAAGCTCCGCTACCGTGCGTGACGTGGCACACCAGGTTGTCGCCCAAGGCGCGCAGTTTCTCGATGCGCCGGTCAGCGGCGGTGTGGAAGGCGCAAAAAATGCGGCGCTGGCGATGATGGTCGGCGGCGATGCCACCGCGCTGGAAAAAATCCGAACCACGCTGCAGGTCATCGCCCAACGTATCGTGCATATGGGGCCATCAGGTAGCGGCCAGGCCACCAAGGCGGTGAATCAGATTATGGCGGCGGGCATTAACCAGGCGGTGACAGAAGCATTGGCCTTTGCCCAGGCCATGCAATTACCACTGGACAAGGTGATTGAGGTGGTAAGCAGCGGCGCGGCGGGTAACTGGTTTCTCAACCATCGCGGACCGAGCATGGTGCGTGACAGTTATGCGCCAGGTTTCAAGGTGGCGCTGCATCACAAAGACCTGGCGATCTGCAAGCGCATGGCAGACGATGTCGGTATGTCACTGCCGGTTGTCGAAATGACCTTGATGCACTATGAAAAACTCATCGAAACAGGTTACGGTGATGAAGATATTTCTGCGCTGTTTCGTTTGAAGAAACCTTAGATGTGCTGTCATTTCGGGCATAGCAAGAAATCTTTATGTTGCTGCACGGCATCAATACTCGGACTAATGACACCATACCGCTCATTATGAAGCCTCCAGAAACACCGAATAGGCCAAAAGGCCTAGTGCAATGCCATCTATTTGTCATAAACACCCCCCATACTTTGCCAAACGCTAGACTCATATAGCGGAACACCGGAAACCACTTCAAAAAAGTACGTTCAAAGGGGCATGACAAATGAAAATTGCAAAAAATATCACACGCATATCGGCAAGATCTGTTGTATCTGCCTCCGCGCTGGCCTTGCTTTTGGGATTAGCCAGCCAGCAAGCCGCTGCGGCGGCGACATACAGTTTTTATAATATTACCCACAACAATGTGGGGGCAGAAGCCGATGGGGAAGCCAATCTTAAGGTTGAGGTGAGTGACTTGGGTAGTCAGATGGTGCGGTTCCAGTTCACCAATACTTCCTCCTCATCCCTGACTGGTGCTTATTTTGACGATGGTACTCTTTTGGGAATTTCGTCCATCTCCGACTCAGGCAACGGGGTCGACTTTTCCCAAGGCGCAAGCCCACCAAACCTCCCCGGCGGCAATAATGTTAATCCTGATTTCAATGTAACTGCTGGCTTCTTGGCAGACTCTAATCCGCCCGTCGCTCCAAATGGAGTAGGCATGGGTGAATGGCTGGCTATCGATTTCAACCTTCAAGGCGGCAAAACTTATAACGATGTTCTTTCAGCACTCACACTGCCCAACAACGGCGGTGCCGGTGACTTGCGCATAGGTGTGCATGTACAGGGCTTCAGCGGTGGTGGAAGCGAAAGCTTTATTAATAACATTAGCCCGGTACCTGAAGCAGATACTTGGGCAATGATGGTTGCAGGTTTGGGGTTGGTCGGTTTCATGGCCGTGCGCCCGCGACGCAATACTTTTGCTTAAACAACTGCTGTAAATCAGTTATAAACACCCAAGGCCTGTTGAAACTCAGGCCTTGGGGACTGTGCTTAAAAAGATTAACCCGGCCCGAAATGGCACACGTAATCCAGCAGTTCCGTTACTTCAATTTCAAAGTGTGAATTGGCAGGCACCTCGAAACTCTGCCCTGCCTCATAGTTTTCCCACGCCTGATCACCTGCCAATTTGACGCGACAGTGGCCTTGGGTAATGTCCACGACCTCGGACGCTTGCGTGCTGAAACGATACGTGCCGGGCAGCATCACACCCAGGGTTTTCATTTCACCGGCAGGCGAAATAATGGTGCGGCTGGTGACTTTACCGTCGTGATAGATGTTGGCTTTCTTTTTGATTTCTACATTTTTAAAGTTCATGATTTACGTTTCCTTAAGCTTTGCGCGGACGCGCATGTAATCTGGCAGCAATGCGCATGCGCAAGGCATTCAATTTAATAAATCCACCCGCATCAGCCTGGTTATAAGCGCCTGCGTCATCTTCAAACGTGGCAATCGCGGGGTCGAACAATGAATCATTTTCGGATTTGCGTCCGACCACCGTGACGTTGCCCTTATACAGCTTGAGCCGCACCACGCCGTTGACGCTGGTTTGGGAAGCGTCGATCATCTGTTGCAGCAACTTGCGTTCCGGGCTCCACCAGTAGCCGGTATAAATCAGGCTGGCGTAACGCGGCATGAGTTCATCTTTCAAATGCGCGACTTCACGGTCCAGCGTGATGGATTCGATGGCGCGGTGCGCGCGCAGCATGATGGTGCCGCCCGGTGTTTCATAGCAGCCACGCGACTTCATGCCGACATAGCGATTTTCGACAATATCCAGGCGGCCAATGCCGTTTTTATTGCCGTAGCGATTCAGCGTGGCCAGCACGGTGGCAGGGCTCATGGCTTCGCCATCAATGGCGACGATATCGCCGCTGGCATAGGTTAATTCAATGTAAGTGGGCTGATCAGGCGCCTGCTCTGGCGGCACAGACCACAGCCACATGCTGTCTTCGGCTTCAGCCCACGGGTCTTCCAGCACACCGCCCTCATACGAAATGTGTAGCAGATTGGCGTCCATGGAATACGGGGATTGTTTGCCGCGCTTTTTCTCAACGGGAATACCATTTTTTTCGGCATACGCGAGCAGTTTTTCGCGCGAGGTCAAATCCCACTCACGCCACGGCGCAATCACGCGCACATCGGGCTTGAGGGCGTAATAACCCAACTCGAAACGCACCTGGTCGTTACCCTTGCCGGTAGCGCCGTGCGACACGGCATCAGCCTGGGTGGCAATGGCGATTTCAATCTGGCGCTTGGCAATCAGCGGCCGGGCGATGGAGGTGCCAAGCAGGTATTCGCCTTCATAAACCGCGTTGGCGCGAAACATCGGGAACACGAAATCACGTGCAAATTCCTCGCGCAAATCATCGATATAAATCTCTTTAACACCCATTTGCTGCGCTTTAGCCCGCGCCGGTTCAAGCTCTTCACCTTGGCCGATATCGGCGGTAAAGGTCACCACCTCACAGCCATAGGTATCTTGCAGCCATTTAAGGATGACCGAGGTATCCAGCCCGCCGGAATAGGCCAGCACCACTTTTTTGACATCAGACATGCGATTCGCTCCAGCAACAGGTTAATGCGGGATTATACCGTTGTGACCCGCCAGGTTCAATTTCGACACCAATAATTCATCAAAATAGTGACTGAAATGCAATATAATGATTAGTCAGGCGAATTTAGGTTAAGTTGTCATTTCGAACGCAGTGAGAAATCTTTGCCTCGCCCTTGATCCCAAGATTTCTCCCACTGGTCGAAATGACATATATTTTAAGGAACAATTTCATGTCAAAAAAAGGCGTATTAGTCACTGGCGGCGCAGGCTATATCGGCAGCCATGTGGTGCGGCAACTCGGTGAAGCAGGCGAGCGCATTGTTGTACTCGACAACCTCTACAGCGGCTTTGAAAAATCCGTGCTCTACGGTGAACTGGTGATCGGCGACACAGGCGACCGCGAACTGGTAACGCGCATCCTGCGCGAACACGACATTGATTCGGTGCTGCACTTCGCCGCCCATACTGTTGTGCCCGAATCAGTGAGCAATCCGCTGAAATATTACGGCAACAACACCAGCAACACGCGCAGCCTGCTGCAATGTTGCAGCGAAGCAGGCATCAAGCATTTTATTTTTTCTTCCACCGCCGCCGTGTACGGTATGCCCGATAGTGCCATGGCAAGTGAAGATACGCCCACCGCACCGATCAATCCCTATGGCACTTCAAAACTAATGAGTGAATGGATGCTGCGTGATTTAAGCGCCGCCACTGATTTACGTCATGTAGTGTTGCGCTACTTCAACGTCGCCGGTTCTGATCCGCAAGGACGCATCGGCCAATCCACGCGCGACGCCACACTGTTGATTAAAGTCGCCTGTGAAGCCGCGCTCGGCAAACGCCCTCACGTCTCAATTTTTGGCACCGACTATCCAACCCCCGATGGCACCGGTGTACGCGACTACATTCACGTTGAAGATCTCGCCGACGCACATCTGCAAGCACTCACCTATTTGCGTAACGGCGGCGCCACTTTGAACGGTGGCACCACCTTGAACTGCGGCTATGGTCATGGCTACAGCGTGCGTGAAGTGCTTGATACCGTGCAGCGTGTGCATGGTAAACCCCTCACCATCCAGGAAATGCCGCGCCGCGCTGGCGATCCACCCACGCTGGTGGCGAAAGCGGATCGTGTCCGCAACGTACTCGGCTGGCAACCCCGCTACGATGACCTTACAGTGATTGTTGAAACATCGCTGGCTTGGGAGAAGAAGTTGGGTGCGCGTTAACTGTAGTAATTTCCGTTAGGAGAATCCTATGATTACTTGCTATCTTCGCTATATAGTTGACCCTTTCAAGCTCAAGGAGTTTGAAACATATGGAAAGATGTGGCTACTCTTGGTTGAGAAGTTTGGCGGAAAACATCATGGTTACTTCATGCCTCACGAAGGCGCCAACAATATCGCCCTTGCCTTATTTTCATTTCCTTCGCTTGCGGCCTATGAAACATATCGTACCCAAGCGGCGAGTGATCCAGAATGCCAGGCCGCTATGCGTTACTACGAAGAAACAAAATGTTTCCTTAGCTATGAACGCTCTTTCATGCGGCCTGTATTCGAATAGGCGTATGCATAACATTATGAACCCTTGGTGACTGGTAGCCTGGAAAATGAAAATCAGGGAAGCAACGTTAAGTGATGCACAGGCGATAAGTAATCTTGCGCGCGCTCTTTCAGAAAAATATGTGACTCCCGAGTTTCACGCTGAAGCCCGTGACACATTTCTGAAATCAATGATGGTTGATGGCATCAGACAACTCATTGAGCCAGGGTTGCGCTATCATCTTGCGGAGATAGATGAAAATATTATTGGAATAGTTGGCATGAAAGACAACAAGCATTTATATCACTTGTTTGTAGATGAAAATTTTCAGGGAAAAGGCATTGCGCGGCAATTATGGAACCGCGGATTCAAGCCTGAAGTGCAACTTTGATTAACGGCGACTAAAGGAGGTGGGATGCGGTAGCATCCCTGCCCCTTTAATCGCCAAATTGAAGTTGCAGGGATGAACTACACGCATATCACCGAAGAGGAAAGATACCAGATTTATGAGCTACGCCACGAGGGGTTTAAGCTGGAAGCGATAGGCATGGTATTTACATTAGGGCTGTGTCGGTCGCGTCAGCTTAATGTAAAATGCTCATAACACACTCTCATGCGAGTTATCCTACTCCCCCAAACTAACTGAGCCATAAAAACACTATGCTTAAAAACAAAAAAATCGTGATCGTCGGTGGCGGTTCCGGTATTGGTTATGCCGTGGCACAACAAGCTCTGGAGGCTGGTGCGCAGGTTATTATCGCTTCCCGATCCCGTCAAAAACTCAGTGCCGCAGCAAAGCAACTTGGTGGTGGCGTCCAGACAGAAGTGGTTGATGCCACGAATGATGAATCTGTAGCAGATTTTTTCCGGCGTGTCGGTCACTCTGACCATCTGGCGGTAACAATCAAACCACCGTTACCTGCCGGGCGCTTTCTTGAAAATGAAGTGGACGCAGTGATGGCTGCCTTCGATGCCAAGTTCTGGGGCCAGTATCGACTGGCAAAACAGGGCGCTCAATATGTCCGGCAAAATGGCTCTATCACTTTCACGTCAGGCATCGCTTCTCGCCGTAGCTACCCCGGTTATTCAGCGGTCAGCGCTATGAATGCAGCTACAGAAGCACTGACCAAGGCCATCGCTATTGAGCTTGCGCCGATTCGGGTCAACACGGTTTGCCCCGGCTTTGTGAATACCGAACCACCGACCCCTGGCCGCGCCCAGCATGTTAAAACACTCGTATCAACATTGCCGATGAACCGGCCTGGCATGACCAGTGAGATTGCTGACGCTTACCTGTATCTGTTTAGTAATTCATACTCCACAGGCGCGGTAGTGGTGGTCGACGGAGGAGCAATATGCTGACGTGATTAAATCCCAACACAGCAAGATCCGGGTCGCAGATGGACACTTAACTCTCTATATTTAGATTCGTATTGGAATAAATTTTTGCCAGTACGAAAATTAAATCATGAGGGGTTTAGGAAAATGACTGTACTGTCCAATAAAGTCGCCATTATCACCGGCGCAAGTTCCGGGATCGGTTATGCAACCGCAAAACTATTTGCCAGAGAGGGTGCCAAGGTCGTCGCCGCCGCGCGACGCCAAGCGGAGCTTGACACGCTTGTTGATGAAATCACCCAGGCAGGTGGTTGTGCTGTCGCGCTTGCTGGCGACGTCAAAGACGAGATCTTCGCTAAAGCCTTGGTTGAGCTGGCTATAGGTCGCTTCGGCGGCCTCGATATAGCGTTCAACAACGCGGGCACGATCGGCGCGATGGGAGCTACGCCTGATGTATCGCTTACGGGATGGGAGGATACGATCAGGACAAATCTGACGAGCGCTTTCCTCGGAGCGAAATATCAAGTTCCCGCGATGCTTGACCAGCGCGGCGGCTCCTTGATCTTCACGTCGACCTTTGTCGGTTACACTGTGGGCTTTCCAGGGACGGCCGCCTATGCCGCGAGCAAGGCTGGCCTGATTGGCCTCACGCAGACGCTCGCGTCTGAGTTTGGCACCAAGGGTATCAGGGTAAACGCCCTCCTGCCGGGTGGCACTGACACGCCAATGGGTCGGATTTTCGCTAATACACCCGAAGCGTTAATGTTCGTCCAGGGTCTCCACGCCCTGAAGCGCATGGCTTTGCCGGAGGAAATAGCTAAATCGGCCCTCTACCTCGCATCCGACGCATCGAGCTTCACCACTGGCTCGGCGCTCCTGGTTGACGGCGGAGTCTCCATCAATCGAACCTGAATATGCATAACCAATATACGCACGGAAAATCCAGATGTCCGACTATGATCGCATAGCCCAGGCAATTTCTTTTATTACTGCCAATGCAAATCGTCAACCGGCCCTGAATGAAATCGCGGCGCACGTACATTTGAGTCCCTTCCATTTCCAGCGCCTGTTTTGCCGTTGGGCCGGTGTAACTCCAAAAAAATTCTTGCAAGTGCTGACGCTGGAGCGCGCTAAACAGTTGTTAAGCGAATCTAAACCAGTGTTTGAAGCTTCCGATGCTTTGGGGCTGGGTAGCGGTTCGCGTTTATATGACCACTTCGTTCATCTGGAAGCGATTACGCCAGGGGAATATAAAACGGGTGGCGCGGGTTTGAGCATTGAATATGCCGTGCATGACACACCCTTTGGCAAAGCGTTTATTGCCATCACTCACCGCGGCATCTGTAGTTTTTCGTTTCTCGATAGCACGGAACTCAATGAGCAATTGTTCAGTTTACTCAAAAAGTGGCCCCATGCATCAATGCATGAAAATCATGAAAAAACGCGCGTGGTTATCGGGACTATGTTTAGCGGAAAAATAAAACCAGACCGTCCGCTGTCATTGCATGTTTCCGGCACGAATTTTCAGGTCAATGTATGGAAAGCATTGTTACAAATACCGCCTGGAAAGGTAGCAAACTATACCCAAGTGGCAACGGCCATAGGTCGCCCTCGCTCGGCACGAGCCGTGGGTCTTGCAGTAGGCGCAAACCCCGTTGCTTTTCTTATCCCCTGTCACCGCGTCATCCAACAAAGCGGTAAACTTGGCGGGTATCACTGGGGCGAGCCACGCAAACATGCCATACATGCGTGGGAAGCGGCGCGGCATGAAATGGAATCATCCAAGTAATTCCATTTCCACGTCAATGGTGTAATAATTCCCTCATCGAACCAGCCGGGGAGGTAAACCATGTCACGACCACCGCGAGGCCAGGCAGTCATTGATAGCGCGCTCCAGGCCATTGCCTCAGCGACAACGATCGAGCAGCTACGGCAAGCACAGGCGGTGGTCTTGCCACTCCACTACGGCATGGGCCTGGAACAAACAGCGCACGCCATCGGATTATCAAAAGGCTGGGTGTGTCGTTTGCGCAACCAATTCATTGCGGGGGAAACCGTCGGCGATAAAGGCAAGTCCGTGCGCGGCGGGCGACGCCGGGAGAACTTTACGCCGGAGCGCGAAGCCGAACTGCCCAAACCGTTCCTGGCATCGGCCGCTACCGGCGGCATTTTGGTGGTCGGTCAGATCAAACCCCACCTCGAAGCGGCACTGGGGCGGAAGATGGCGCTGTCGTCCGTGTACACGTTGCCGCATCGGCACCCCTGGCGCAAACTCGCGCCCGACAAAAGGCACCCGCAAAGCGATCCGGCTGATGTTTCAGGACGAAGCACGTTTTGGGCGCATCAACGACGTGCGTCGGTGCTGGGCGCCCCAGCCCGTGCGCCCTCTCTGCCAGGCGATGCTGACCCACGAGTATGCCCCTCCGCCTACGCGGCCGTGGAGGCCAACAGTGGGGAACTCGATTCTTTGATCCTGCCGCACGTCAATACCGGGTGCGGGGAAAAGTTTCGAATCAGAGGTGGGTGCGCGCCACCCCCACGACAAGATCGTCATGGTGCTGGATGGCGCCGGCTGGCACGTCAGCAAGTTACTCAAACCGCCACCGAACATGCAACTGCTGCCTTTGCCACCCTATGCCCCTGAGCTCAATCCGGTCGAGCATGTGTGGGACGAATTGCGCGAGAAGCGGCCCTGCGAACCTTCGAGGGGAATGCACCCATGGTCAAGTCCATTGTCGCTTGGGAATGGATTGTTAGTGCCTTATTGAATTAGAAATGGAATCAGCCCATAGCTTTCATAGGTTTCCAATCGGATGGTTCATGGCCTCTTTGAATAGCGTCTAGCTCAAAGCCACCCTGCCTCGGCCGGGAAGTCGCGGAGATCATCTAGGCTGGAGCCTATAAATTTAAGGGTTTTCATAGGATAACAGTATATGTGTACTTGTATAAAATATCAAGATACTTATATATGGCTCAAATGAAGGCTAACAAGTAATAGCCGAACCAAAATGTCGGCTTGTAAGCCGACATTTTGCTCGCGGATTGCAAAAAGTTCAGCTGAAATGGGATGTTGGGTCTTCCCGGCATATTAATTGTCGGGGCAAGTCGAATACTTCCTGGAGACATTACATGCAAGCCCGGCAACAAGGCCCACTACCACTTCGCCCGCTTTTCGCGTGACTACATATCCACATAATTCGGCCCACTACCACCCTCCGGCGTTACCCAGTTGATGTTTTGTAATGGGTCTTTAATATCGCACGCTTTGCAATGTACACAATTGGCGGCATTAATTTGTAATCGTGATTGTTGCTCGGGCGCACGCACAATTTCGTACACACCGGCAGGGCAATAGCGTTGCTCGGGTGCATCATAGATTTTCAAATTGTGTTCAATGGCAAGCTGCGGCTGCTCGAGCTTGAGGTGGATCGGTTGATCTTCTTCGTGGCTCAGGTTGGACAGATAAATAGAGTTGAGCCTGTCGAACGTCAGCACGCCGTCGGCTTTGGGGTAAGTGATTGGCGTGCTGGCAGCGGCGGGTTGCAGTGACGCGTGATCAGCGCCGCTATGCCGCAGAGTCCACGGTAGTCGTATGCCAAAATGGCGTAACCACAGATCAACACCGGCATACGCCATGCCGCGCCATAAACCCCAACGGGATAGCGCGGGTTTCACGTTACGTACCGTATCGAGATCTTGCTGTATCCATGAATCGGCAAATGACTGTGTATAGCCTGTCAATTCATCATGACCCTCGCGGTCATCAATGCAAATGGCATGGAACGCCGCTTCAGCGGCGAGCATGCCGCTTTTCATGGCGTTGTGACTGCCTTTGATGCGCGGCACATTCACGAGTCCGGCGCTGCATCCGATCAGCGCACCGCCGGGAAATGTTAATTTCGGCAGCGATTGCAATCCACCTTCACTGATGGCGCGCGCGCCGTAACTCAAGCGTTCACCCCCGGTGAATGTGTCACGTATTGCTGCATGGGTTTTGAAGCGCTGGAATTCATCAAACGGGCTGAGATAAGGATTCGCGTAATCCAGATGCACGACATAACCCACGGCCACCGTGTGCTTGTCGAGGTGATAGAGGAATCCACCGCCACCCGTGTTTGAGTCGAGCGGCCAGCCCAAGGTGTGCAGCACTAAACCGGGCTGATGGTGTGCAGCATCGGCGCGCCACAGTTCCTTGAAGCCGAGGCCGTATTTCGGCACATCACATGTGGCTCGTAGTTCGTAGCGCGCTTCAATTTTTTTGGCGAGTGAACCGCGCACGCCTTCAGCGATCAAGGTGTATTTCGCATGCAGCTCCATGCCCGGTGTGTAGCTGGATTTGTGCGCGCCTTCCTTGTTGATGCCCATGTCGCCTGTGGCGATGCCTTTAACGCTGCCATCGTCATGATAAAGCACCTCAGCGGCAGCAAAGCCCGGATAAATTTCCACGCCCAGCGCTTCAGCCTGCTCACCCAGCCAGCGGCAAACATTACCGAGGCTCGCAATATAGTTACCGTGATTACGCATCAGCGGCGGCAACAGCGTAGTGGGGATGTTGGTGCTGCCGGTTTCGCTTAACAGCAAAAAGCGATCTTCAGTCACCGGTGTATGCAGCGGCGCACCGCGTTCGCGCCAGTCGGGAATCAATTCATTAAGCGCGATGGGGTCGATAACCGCACCGGAAAGAATATGCGCGCCTACTTGGGCGCCTTTTTCCAGCACGCATACGCTCACTTCTTGGTTCGCCGCTACGGCGAGTTGTTTAAGGCGAATCGCGGCACACAAGCCCGCGGGCCCGGCACCGACAATCAGTACATCATAGTCCATTACATCACGTTGCATGCTAACAATACTCTTTCAAACAATAAATGGAAGTTGAATTTCATCACTGCGGGTAACGCCCGCCGTCAACGTACGGCACAGCGCGAGAAATTCGCGCATACCTGCCGTCTGGTATTTTTGTTTATGCCAGACAAACTGAAACTGGCGGCGCAGATCCAGATAGGGCGTAGCGATCGGCACCAGGCTGCCGCGCCGGAACGCTTCATGCAGCGCCAGCCGCGAGATGCAGCCTATCCCCAGGCCAAATTCAACGGCGCGTTTGATGGCCTCGGTATGTTCCAGTTCCAGGCGGATGTTGAGCGACACAGGGTGGTCACCTTTGTCTTGATGCCGCATCGCATGGTCGAGCGTTTCACGTGTCGCCGAGCCGTGTTCGCGCATAATCCACGGTTCCGCCGCCAATGCGCCCAAAGTAATGCCGTCGCGTTTGGCGAGGTGATAATGCGGCGCGCAAAATACCACAAGTTCATCCTCGACCCACCGCTGCGTCTCAAGATCAGGATGATGGCAATCGCCTTCAATCAACCCCAGGTCAAGCTCGTAGTGCGCTACCTGTTGCACAATAGTAGCAGTATTGTGAACTTGCAGGCGGATGCGGCTTTCCGGGTGTTGTTGCAGAAAAGAAGCGACAATCAGCGTCGCCAGATAATTGCCAATCGTCAACGTCGCGCCAATCTCGATGGCGCCCAGCCCTGATTTGCCTTGCAGCAAATCTTCGATCTCGCGGGCGCGATCCAGCAGTTCCACGGCTTTGGGTAATAATTGCTGGCCAAGTTCGTTGAGACGCAGTGTTTTTCCAACTCGATCAAGAAGTTGGCTGTTAAATTGACGCTCAAATCCGCCCAGCGCAGTGCTCGCCGCAGATTGGGATAATGACAGCATTTTGGCCGCCTGTGACACGCTTTCGCAACACCCCACGGCGACGAATACTTCTAATTGGCGTAATGTATATCTCATATCTGCATTTTAGATGACATTCATCTAAATAATCAACTTAACAGATGATTGACGGGCGGGTATAATGATCACAATGAAGGAGGGGTCATGAAAATATTGGTCGCGGTCAAGCGCGTGGTGGATTATAACGTCAAGGTGCGCCTCAAGCCAGACGGCTCAGACGTTGACATCGCTGGCGCGAAAATGGGCATCAACCCGTTTGATGAAAATGCCATTGAAGAAGCGCTGCGCTTGAAAGAGCGTGGCCACGCGACCGAGATTGTTGCGGTGACGCTGGGTACGGCTGCGTGCCAAGACGTGTTGCGCCATGCCTTAGCCATGGGCGTTGACCGCGCCATACTGGTGGAAACCGATGTGCTGCTGCAACCGTTGGGCATCGCCAAATTGCTCAAGGTCGTGGTGGCGCGCGAGCAGCCGGATTTAATCATTCTCGGCAAGCAAGCGATTGATGACGACGCCGGTCAAACCGGACAAATGCTTGCCGCGCTGCTGGGCGTGGGGCAGGGCACGTTTATCTCTGCTGTGGCGGTGGTCGCTCCCGGCATCCTGCCTCTAGCGACACTTGTGCATCCCTGCACGGCGCATGAGGGCGAAATTCACGTTACCCGTGAAGTGGATGGTGGTACCGAAACTCTGGCGTTACGCTTGCCCGCCGTGGTCACTGCTGACTTGCGGCTTAACGAGCCGCGCTATGTCAAATTGCCCAACCTGATGATGGCGAAAAAGAAGCCGATACAGACGTATCATGCCGCAGAATTTGGCATTGATGCGCCCATAGATTTCGGCGCACGCCTGAAGCAGCTCAATGTTGCCAACCCACCGGCGCGCAAGCCCGGCATCAAGCTTGATAGCGTGCAAGATCTGGTGGACAAACTGCGTGGTGAAGCGAAGGTGATACGATGAGCGTACTGATTCTCGCCGAACACGACGGACACCATCTCAAGCAAGCGACATATCGTGCGGTCACTGCCGCGCAACACTGGCAGTTGCCGGTGCATGTGCTGGTGACAGGGCATAACATCACCGCTATCGCGCAACAGGCCGCCGCGATTCAAGGTGTGACGCAGGTGATGCAGGCCGATGCCGTCGCATTGGCGCATCCGCTTGCCGAAGATGTGGCAGATGTAATCGTGCGTTTAAGCGGCCAGTATCAAGTGATTGTCGCGGCGCATACTGCATTTGGCAAGAACGTGCTGCCGCGTGTTGCCGCGTTGCGGGATGTCGCCATGCTGTCCGATGTGGTGGAGATTAAGGGATCGAAAACCTACGTGCGGCCGATTTACGCGGGCAGTATTTATGCCACCGTGGAAAGTACCGATACGCTGCAAGTGCTCACCGTGCGCGCCAGCAGTTTTGCATTGGCGGTGAACGGCGGCGCAGCGTCACCGATTGTAATGGTGGATACAGCGGCAGGTACATCCCGGGTACGGTGGATCAGCGAAGTTCACAACGTATCCGAGCGCCCCGCCCTTGCCAGCGCCCGAGTCGTGGTATCCGGCGGGCGTTCGCTCGGCAGCGCCGAAAAATTTCAAGCGGTATTGGCGCCGCTCGCAGAAAAGCTCGGCGCCGCGTTAGGTGCAACACGCGCAGCGGTAGACGCTGGATTTGCGCCCAATGATATTCAGGTGGGACAAACCGGCACGGTAGTGGCGCCCGAATTATATATCGCCGTTGGTATATCCGGTGCGGTGCAGCATACTGCTGGCATGAAAGACAGCAAAGTGATTGTCGCCATCAACCACGATGCCGATGCTCCCATTTTTCAGGTATCAGATTATTATCTGGTGGCCGATTTGTTTGAAGCCGTACCGGCGTTGACGAAAGCAATCTAACATATATCTATGGGTCGATAATAATATGAGCAATCTGGCAACCGAACGTGTTTTAAGTGTGCATCACTGGAACGACACGCTGTTCAGTTTTAAAGTCACCCGTGATCCGGGGCTGCGTTTCATCAATGGTCAGTTCGTCATGATTGGTTTGATGGTCAACGGCAAGCCGCTGATGCGTGCGTACAGCATTGTCAGTGCAAACTACGAAGAATACCTGGAGTTTTTCAGCATCAAGGTTCAGGACGGCCCCTTAACCTCACGCCTGCAACACCTTAAGGAAGGCGATGAACTGCTGGTGAGCCGCAAACCCACCGGCACCCTGGTGCTCGATGATTTGCTGCCCGGAAAAAATCTTTACCTGTTAAGCACCGGCACCGGGCTGGCCCCGTTCATGAGCATCATTCAAGACCCGGACGCCTACGAGCGCTTTGAGAAAGTAATCCTGGTGCATGGTGTGCGTTACGTTAATGAATTGGCGTATGCGGACTTTATTAAAGCCGAGTTGGCCGAGAATGAATTTTTGGGAGACATGATCCGCGAGAAACTGATTTATTATCCGACCGTCACCCGCGAACCGTTTCTCTATGAGGGGCGCCTCACTGATCTGATCAACAACGGTAAAATGTTTGATGATATTGGTTTGCCAACATTCAATCCAGAACACGACCGCGTCATGATCTGCGGCAGCCCTGGCATGCTCAAAGACACCTGCCATCTACTCGATAGCCGTGGTTTTCAGGTCTCGCCGCGCATCGGCGTGCCGGGTCAATATGTGATTGAGCGCGCTTTTGTCGAGAAATAGTTTGTGCGGCTAATCGAGCCGCACAAACTCACCGGAGCCGCGTTTTATAAACGCTACATTGGCTTCATGGTCGAGCAGTCCAACAAAGCTGTCATCTTCGCGCAGCACCGCACCTATCGAAACATAAGATAGATTTTTAGCGTCACTCAGGTAGTCTTCCGATTCGTCGCCCACCATAAGACGCCAGCCGCTGTCATTTTCCTGGTCGGGGGACTCGCGGTGCAAATAACCCACTTTTTCTCCGCCGTAGAGCACGCGATTACTCACATAACAGCGCTTGATATATTTTTCGGTGATGGAAGGAACCGGATCTTCGATGTCCGTATCAGTAATATGCCGTGCAGAAAATGCTATGCGGTCGCGGTGTTTCAGGTCGTGGACATAATAGGGTTCGTTATCGAGAAAGCCAGTAAATTGATCACCCTTAATCGAATCAATTTCAACCCACATACGCTCCGCAGCGGGAGCCGCCGGGTCGTCACTTGGGAACGTAAAGATCAACTTCACTTTGTTGCCCTGGGTGAGCATGGCAATCACTGCGGGTGAGGGCTTGTAAAAAGTATAAGGGTAGTCATCGGCCAGTTGTTGCGCATCTTCGAGCCGCCACGATTTTTCTGTCATCAGTTTTTAGCCGTTACTAGCGCATCTATTTTGGCCGCGCAGATAAAATCATTTTCTGAGAGGCCCTTAATGGAGTCCGTGGTATAGCGCACATCGCAGCGATTGTAATGCACCGTGAGTGTGGGGTGATGGTCTTGCTGGTGGGCGATCCATGCCACCGCGTTTACGAACGCGAGTGTCTGGTAGTAATTTTTGAAATCATAGGTGCGGTTGATGTCGGTGCCCGCTTTGTTGATCTTCCATTCGGGCACGTGTTTGAGCAGTGCGCGTGCCTGTGGTTTGGGCAGTGCAGGATCCCCTGGCTTACAGGGGCGGCAGTGCTTGTTGGTCAACTCCGTTATCAGCTTCGTCATGGTTATTTGACCTTGAACTTATAGAAAGTGTCGTTGAGATGCGCCACTACGTTGTCGATTTGTGCGGCTGACCAGTTGAGCTGATTGTTGTTCTGGCAAAATTGCACGCGTTTTTTCAGCGCGGAAAATGAGTGGATGATGGTCTCAGGGCGCGTGTGAATTTTGGAATCGTGGCATGAGAAGCAATGCGTTTCGTACAGTTTTTTGCCTTGGGCTATATTGGCGACGGGATCCGCCGCTTTAGCCTGGCTGGTGTAGCATACCAAGGCCAGCAGGAGCAGGCCGGTGTTGAGTAAAAAGCGTTGTTGATCCATAGCGATATCCTTTTAGCGCGACTCTGGTTAGAGTGACTTTGGCACGCCGCCTAATTTAGCAGATAAATTGGCAATGCGCACCGGGGCGGGCGGGTGTGAGTCATGATACGCCGAATAGAGCGGATCCGGGGTGAGGGTGGCGGCGTTTTCTTTATACAGTTTTACCAGTGCCTGCACCAGATCGGCCGGGTTGGTCTGGGTCGCGGCAAAGTCATCGGCCTCAAACTCGTGTTTACGCATTAAATACGCGCTCAGCGGTTGCGCAAAAAACGTGAACACGGGCAATACCAGCAGAAACAGCACCAGTGCGATATAAGAAGACGCTTGCGTCACCCCCAGGCTGGTATAAAACCACGGCTGGGTCATCAGCCAACCCAGCACGGCGAGGCTGATCAAGGTCATCACGGCGGTCGCCGCAATGCGTTTGTGAATGTGGCGACGTTTGAAATGTCCCAGTTCATGCGCCAGCACCGCCTCAATCTCATCCGGCGTGAGCGAGTTGAGCAGAGTGTCATAAAACACGATACGCTTGTTGGCGCCCAAGCCCGTAAAGTAAGCGTTACCGTGCCCGGAGCGGCGTGAGCCGTCCATCACAAAAATACCCTGGCCCGCAGTAAATCCATTTTTTTGCAAGAGCGCCATCACGCGCTGCCGCAACTCACCGTCTTGCAGCGGCGTAAAGCGGTTGAAGAGCGGAGCAATCAGCGCGGGATACGCCCACATCATCAACAGCATAAAACCCATCCACGCCGCCCAGGTCGTCAGCCACCACCACCCGCCACTGCTGTCCAGCAGCCACAATATCAGCGCGGCCAGCGGCGCGCCCAGCACAATCAGCAACACCGCCTGCTTGAAAATATCGCCCAGAAACAGGGTGGGGGTCGTGCGATTGAAGCCAAAGCGCTGTTCCAATTTAAAGGTATGATAAGCCGACAACGGTAATTCGAGGAGTTGCCCGATCAACAGCACGCTCAGTAACACGCCCACCCCGGTAACGAGCGGCGCAAGTTGCAGGCCACGCCAGCTTTCATCGAGCCATGCCAGCCCACCACCCAACGTCCAGATCAGCAGCAAGGCGGCGCTGATAAAAATATCAATCATCTCCAGGCGCGTTTTGGCAACCGTATAATCGGCGGCGCGCTGGTGATTTTCAGCGGTAATTTTATCGCGGAACGCAACCGGCACTTGCTGGCGATGGCTTTGCACATGCACTTGATGGCGCCGCGCCAGCCACAGGCGTGTGCCCATGCTCATCGCCAAAGCGCCCAGGAAGATTATAGTAAACGTCGGCATCAGGGGGTATCCATAAATAAAAAGTCAGATTTTCCTTCCAGCCTTGCTGCCCTTTAGCTAGAATGGGCGGATATAAAACCCTAAGGAGTAATGACTGAATGGCGCAAGATCCGAGCAACCTGATCTGGATCGACCTGGAAATGACCGGCCTGGATACAGAGCAGGATTATATCATTGAGATCGCCACTGTCGTTACTGATAGTCACCTCAACGTGATTGCCGAAGGCCCGGTGCTGATCGTCCATCAAACCGCCGAGGTGTTAAATGGCATGGATGCCTGGAACAAAGCCCAGCACGGCAAAACCGGCCTGATTGACAAGGTATTGTCCAGCCGTACCAATGAGATTGATGCCGAGCGCATGACGCTGGATTTCCTGAAAAAATACGTGCTGCCCAATAAATCCCCGATGTGTGGCAACAGCATTTGCCAGGATCGGCGCTTTTTACACCGGGGCATGCCGGAACTGGAGCGTTTTTTCCATTACCGCCACATTGACGTCAGCACCGTAAAAGAGCTGGCGCACCGCTGGGTGCCTAATATCGCAACAGCGTATACCAAAGAATCCAGCCACCGCGCGCTGGATGATATCCACGAGTCGATCCGCGAACTTAAATATTACCGCGAGCATTTGTTCAAGCTGTCGTAATATTTATCCATTTATTTCAAAATTTTATGGGTTATTTTTAAGGGGCGGGCACATCCGCCGTGTCATTCCGAACGCAGTGAGGAACCCTGGAAGATCTCTCAAAGATCTCTCACCTTCGTTCGAGACTCGAGACAAGGATTTCTCTCTTCGGTCGAAATGACAGTAGGCTTGCACAGCCGTAGGGTTGCGGCCAGGTTTCAGCTACGTGTTAAAATTGACCTGCCATGCCGGTCTCTGTTAAGATTCCGCGCTTATTTTGCAAACTTATTGGGGTAGAATGATGCGGCAGTCACTGGTCGCCGGAAATTGGAAAATGCACGGCTCACGGGCCAGCGCCAGAGATCTCGTAGAAGGCGTCAAGGCAGGCATTAGCGATGGTATTTCGGGTGCCCCAGGTGATCAGCGCGGCGTTCAGGTAGTAATTTGTCCTCCTTTTGTCTATCTTGCTGACTGCACTGCGCTGCTGAAGGGGAGCGCCATCGCATTGGGGGCGCAAAACCTGTATCATGCTCCCGCAGGGGCGTATACTGGCGAGATATCTGCGGCCATGCTGGTGGATTTTCAGTGCCGCTATGTGATTGTCGGCCACTCTGAGCGCCGCGCCCTGTTTGGCGAAAGCGACGACGAGGTGGCGCACAAGGTTATCGCTGCTGCCAAAGCCGGTCTGACACCGATATTATGTGTCGGCGAACAGTTGGGTGAGCGTGAAGCTGGCCGCACCGAAGAAGTGGTGGCGCGTCAACTGGACGCCGTATTGCACAGTTTGGGCGGGATGGCAGCACTCGGTCACGCCGTAATTGCCTACGAGCCCGTGTGGGCAATAGGCACCGGCATGACCGCCAGCCCGCAACAGGCGCAAGACGTACACGCTTTTATCCGGCAGCGCCTTGCGCAGCATAACGCGGGCCTGGCGGATAAGATCCAGTTGCTGTATGGCGGCAGCGTCAAGGCGGCTAATGCAGTAGAACTGTTCAGCATGCCGGATATTGACGGCGGCTTGATCGGGGGGGCATCCCTGCAGGTTTCGGAATTTCTGGCAATTTGCCGGGCGGCGGCGGGTTAATATAGCGGTTATTATAGTAAGGCCTGTCATGGTTTATGGATTTTTTGGCGTAATATGAAATGGTAACGATTATCCTGGTTGTACATATAGTAATAGCAATTGCCCTGGTGGTGCTGGTGCTGATCCAGCAAGGCAAAGGCGCTGATATCGGCGCCGCGTTTGGCAGCGGCGCCTCGCAAACCGTCTTCGGCAGTCGCGGTTCCGCATCGTTTTTGACGCGCACCACGGCAGGGCTGGCAGCAGGATTTTTTATTACCAGCCTGTCACTGGCCTATATTTCGGGAAATAGAACTGATGCAAAAAGCGTGACCGATATTACGGCGCCTGCCAAGGTTTCGGATTTGCCCACCCTGCCTTCGGGCATGGCGCCGCCAGCGAGCGCCCCAGCGCAGCCTGCCGCGCCGTCCGATGTTCCGGTAGTGCCGGGCAAGTAATGTTACAACTTGTCCTTTTCCGCAGTGTGAAAGGGTAACTGCGAGATATCCGTATGTCACGGCTATGCCTAAATATTTAAAGGAACCTCTATATATTTCAGAGGTCTTTTAAATTCAAAATTTAAAGCCGATGTGGTGGAATTGGTAGACACGCCACCTTGAGGTGGTGGTGGCGCAAGCTGTGCCGGTTCGAGTCCGGCCATCGGTACCATTTAAAGACTCCAACGGAGTCCAAATAAGGCCGCTAAGTCAAGTAAATACAAGACTTTCGGCCTTTTTTTCGTCCGGAGTAATCCAAGCAAGGCTATTGCAATCCGGGGTAATTGGGCGATGTAAGGGGCACCCCCAATGGCTTCACTGGCACGATGATTCGTAACGCCAAGCCGCGACTGCAGGCATGAATGACGCGCGAGATCCCCAGATCAACGCCGAGGGTGATGAAAGACGGATCATCGGCCTTACGCGCTTGTTCAATTTCTTCGGGTTTGGATCCCTCGTTACGCTCTCCCCGCAGCTTGCTGCGTTTACTGTCATCCCGAACGAAGTGAGGGATCTTGCTTAAGATTCCTCGCTGTGCCCGGAATGACAAGAAATACCCCGCAGCTTGCTGCGGGGATTTTTATTGAACACTACCCACTCCTTGCGGATTAACACCCAGGACTTCGGCGATCCACCCACTCACCGCCATCACAAAAGCCTCAAACAGGAATGTACATCCGCTTCCCCCCACGCGCAACCAACCTGTGAATGAGGTACAAGCTAACCCCGGCTAAAGGTGCCGCCGGTTTATAGAGGCGCATCAACCCCAGGATCAGCCGCTGGGCAGGGTCAGATTTTATCAAGATTCATATAACTTTAATATTTATCAGTTACATTCACAGGTTGTAGAAGACGAATGTGTATATTGAAGTTATAGGGATGATTGATGAACAAGCCTATCATCGCGCAACAGAGTAACCACCCTTATGGATCGTTCAGAGACATGCCTGACCGGCTGCGGATAAGTGCGAATGTACCGACCCCTTCCCTGGTAGCGCTTCTTGAATATCTTCTTGATCCTTTTATAACAATTTTATCATTGTTTGTAATTGTCCATGCCTATCAGATTCCTTTTGAAGGGTCTTATGTTGTATTGACGATCATTGTTTTCCTTATTTCATGCGTCATATTTGAGCAATCGGATATTTGCCGGTCGTGGCTTTATACGGGTTTATGGAGTAGAGGCCGCAGCATATTTATCTCATGGATTTTTCTCGCGGGAATTTTGTTGTTCCTGGGTTATGCAACAAAATCTTCTGATGAATTTTCCAGGCGAGTGGTATTTACATGGTTGCTTGTCACGCCGCCATTAATTTTGCTTGGCAATGCCGTGGCGAGAGTGCTGGTTTCCAAGTTTTTTCAACTGGGAAAAAATACCCGGTCGGTGGTGATTGTGGCAGTGAATGGCGCCAGCCGGAGACTTGCCGAGGTCATCAACGGCAATCCTCGATTGGGCATGTCGCTGAAAGGATATTTTGATGATCGTGAGGTGGGCCGTCTTGATACCACGGGTGAGGGTCAACTGCTGGGATCTTTAAATGATTTGGTGAGTTACATTGCCTCCCACAAGATAGACGTTATTTATATCGCGCTGCCCATGGTGCAACAGAAGCGTATCATGACTCTTCTGCATAATTTACGTGATACCACCGCCTCGGTTTATTTTGTGCCGGATATATCTTTCTTTGATTTGATTCAGGCGCGCATGGGCGAGATCAGTGGTATCCCCGTCGTGTCAGTGTGTGAAACACCATTTCATGGCATGAATTCGGTTCTTAAACGATTATTCGACCTGGTTTTTTCCAGCATCGTTTTGATATTGCTTTTGCCTGTAATGTTGCTGCTCGCAGTGGGCGTAAAGCTGAGTTCCCCTGGCCCCGTGTTGTTTCGCCAGCGTCGCTACGGACTGGATGGGGAAGAAATTGTGGTCTATAAGTTTCGCACCATGACGGTATGTGAAGATGGCGCCAGGATTCATCAAGCAACACGTTATGACAAGCGCACCACCCCCTTGGGTGCCTTTTTGCGACGTACCTCGCTTGATGAATTGCCGCAGTTTATCAATGTGCTGCAAGGCCGCATGAGCGTGGTGGGTCCCCGGCCGCATGCTGTCGCGCATAATGAAATGTACAGAAAGCTGATCAGTGGCTATATGCTCCGTCATAAAGTCAAGCCTGGCATTACTGGGTGGGCGCAGGTAAACGGATTGCGTGGCGAGACGGAGAATCTCGAAAAAATGCAGTCCCGCATTGATTATGATCTCGATTACCTCAGGCATTGGTCGATTGATATGGATATAAAAATCATATTCAAAACAGTACTGCTGGTTTTAAGGGATCGCAATGCTTATTAGTTCTTTTGAAAACGTAACGCTTCCCATGCATCAAAAACACGGGATGGATGATAATGAAATCAAGATACTCATGGCGGTGGTTGAATCATTGCTGCATATAAAAAATATACAGCAATTTATGGCGTGGGCGCAGGGAGAACTTCAAAGTATATTCCCCCATGAAATAATGCTTTCTTTCATGAAGGATTTTTTGAACGGCAAGACCTATAAAAATAAATTTTGCAGTATGTATGTGAGTGATGATTTATTTGAAAGCGTTTTATGCGGTAATGATGGCGTAATGGACAGGGTGATGGCGCTATGGCGAAGGTCGCTGGTACCCTGTTTGATAGATTCCAGCCAAGCCCCCACCTGTGGCGAAGAAAATATAGTGTCTGTCATACATAAATATGAATTGAGTAATATTGCCGGGCATGGCATGCACGATGTCAATGGCGAGATCCTGTCTTTTTTCAGTTTTCTGCGTATTCCGGGAGAAGTGAATGCCCGCCATGCCTATTTGTTGGAGATGTTAATTCCCTATGTGCATAAGGCGTTAATTCATGCCCTGGCATCAGGCCATGCCAATGAAAAAGACGCGCAATGCGGTAACCTCATAAGCCACAGAGAAAAGGAAATATTGCAATGGGTAAAAGTGGGGAAAAGCAACTGGGAGATAGCTATCATTCTTGAGATTAGCCCCTGTACCGTTAAAAATCATCTATACAACATCATCAAAAAAATGAGCGCGCAAAACCGCAGTCATGCAGTGGCAAAAGCGCTTAGATTAAATCTTATCTAATGGATAGTTGCACATTCTGTACCCAAAAATAAAAGAGTTTCATGCTTCACTCCCATCCTCATCCCGCTTAAAATAAAAAACTGTCGTTTTCCTGTAACACTTGCCAATTATAGTATTTCCATAAATCACTATTCTTTGAAGGAGAACGATTATGGAAAATATACCTCTATTGTATGCGGGGATGGCCGACGAGTACGTTGATGACAGACCTTATGATCACATGGACGACGATGACGCTGAAAATGAAATGGAGATGTGGCTGGACGAGGATCTGTGTGTCTATTTGAACGGAAACGGAACTATCGTGCAGTATTTCATACATTAAGGGTGTTTGGCTGGTGGCTGGTTCCGCATTGCTCTGAATCTGGAGGATTCATCATGAGAAATAGCCTTTTCGCCAATCTTATCCTGTTTTTCACCTTGCCAGTGCATGCTCTGGTCGGCGGCGCAGTGGATCCTAACACTTCTGGCTCGCCATGGGCCGGGGTGGGTGCGGTCAACGTCAATGGCGGCACGTTTTCTGGCGCGCTGATCGATCGCCAGTATGTGCTGACTGCGGCGCATGTGGTGGGTGGGCATGTAAGTGCGCCCGGCAATGTCAGTTTTACGCTTAATGCTGACGACGCGGCAAGCCGTGTGATCACTGCCGAATCAATTGTCGTGTTCCCCGGCTTCACCGGCACCACGCCGGGGTCTGACGGCGTGTGGCATGACGATCTCGCGTTGATCAAGCTTGCCGCCCCTGTTGACTCCAGCGTACCCGTCTATGGCTTGTACAACGGCGCGTTGGACGGGAAAACCGTGACGCTGGTTGGCTATGGTGGCAGCGGAAGCGGTGTGAACGGCACCACCCGCCCCGCCAGCGCCAACGTTAAGCGTGTCGGGCAGAACCGCGTCGATAAAATTCTGGCCGATGACGACGGCGGTGACCAGGCTGAAATATTCCTGTTTGATTTCGATGGGCCGGACGCTTCCAGCAATGTATTTGGACTGCCCCGCCGGGCCAATTTCACGCTGGGAGCCACCGTTGAAGCCCAGTTTGCCAGCGGTGATTCCGGCAGCCCGGTATTCGTCAACGACGATGGCGTGTGGAAGATCGCGGGTATCGCGGCGTTCAACGGCAGTGTCACTGGCTTGCCAGGTAGCAATGTACGGTTCGGTTCACTCGGCGGCGGCACTATCGTGGCGCCTTATCTTCCCTGGATTACATCGACACTGGTTCCCCCGCTGGTAACTCCGGTGCCCGAGCCTCATGCCTGGTTATTGCTGCTGGTTGGGATGGGGTTGGTGGGAGCAACCAAGCTCTCGTTTCCGGCTCCTATCAAATAAGAATATATAAATCAATAGGCCGAATAGCCTATATAAATTGACGGAACTAACACACAAACGTAACACAACTTTGAGACGATGCACTGGTGGAACAAATTCAGGCGTGCAAGGGCAAGCTCCAAGGGGAGTTGGGATTTATAACGGGTAAATTATTTTTCTGTGATGGATGTTTTTTTGTTAAGCAATTAATAGGGAGATCTTTAAATGAATAAAATTAAATCTTTAGCAGTTGCAGTAGCCTTGGCTATTACAGCGGGTTCGGCTCACGCCGATATTGCTGACGCCACCACCGGTAACGGCGAGTTGTTCTTGGCAGTATATGATCCTGTTGCCAAAGTGTCGTATATACGTGACTTAAGTATTTTCATGGATGATTTCCTGCCTACCAGTACAGCGTCTGCCCCCGGCACAACATTGACTTTTTCGGCCGATAGCCTGTTGACCAGTACCTTTGGTAGCCAGCTTTCCAGCAATCCTTCCAGCCTGAGTTGGATGGTAGGGGCGATGGATAGTACTGGTTCCGGCGCCAATGGTCAGCGTTATCTCAGCACCACCAATGCCAGTTTGACCACGGTGAAGACCCAGTCCAATGCTCAGCTTACTCAATTTGGTGTTTCCAATGATTTTCTCACTGCTAGCAATGGGAATTTACCTGGCGCGTTTGGTGATGTTGCCGCTGCGGGCTCCGCAACTGCGGTAGTGGGTGATGGTTTCGCCTATTTCGAAAATGGCATGGGGCCTAGATGGGTGAATAAGTCGGTGTTCGATGCCACAGCTCCAGTGGGACAAAGCATGGACTTTTTCTTTTTGACGCCCAGCAGCACTTCTGGTTTGGCCAAGGCCAATGTGACCCAATACGGTTTTGCTGATCCCAACGATTTACTAGTACCTAATGGCAAGACCTTTGAAGCTTCCACCTGGACACTGGGTACTGATGGCACGATGACCTATGTTGCGGCTGTGCCCGAAGCTGAAACCTGGGCCTTGTTTGCCGCAGGGCTGCTGATGGTGGGCGCTGTAGCGCGTCGTAAAATGTCTGCCTAAAAGCGAAAATGCGTCTTCTGCGTAGCGGGGGACGCGTATTTGTGGATGGGTTTGGGTTGAAATGATTCTATCTGTATATAAGCTTAAGGAAGCTCTGATTAATTTCTTTGTGTCATTTCGACCGTAGGCGACCGCCATGGATGGCGGCCGCTTTCGGCATCCTGCCTCTGGCGGCACTTGTGCATCCATGCACGGCGGAAGGTAGAGCAACGCAGGAGCAGTTGCCGGGAGAAATCTTATATCCTGCTGATTTTATTTATTACCGCAGTAACAGATTTCTCGCTAACGCTCGAAATGACAAGTTATTCCAGAGATTCCTTAGTATATCTTTTCCTTCAATATATCTTAGGAGTATTTATGAAACTGAATATGAAACTGAATAAGTTATCTGTTGCCTGTGCATTGGCCTGCGCTACATTTGCCGGTCAGTCATTGGCATTAACCCCGGCGCAGTTACCGGGTTCCACAGAGGTGTTTATTTCCGGAGCCTCTGCCCAGCAGCTTACGTTGGGACACATCTCCAATAACCTGTTTCCAGTGGCTTCGGAGCACGTTTATTTCAATGATGTTGGCGTTCTTGGTACTTACGAGAAGGGTACGGATGGCAGAAATTACCGCGCCTATACCGGCACACTGGGCGCCGCAGTGGGTAGCGTGCCTGCTGGCACCAAGGTGGTGATTTTGAACCGCGCCAAGGGTGGTTCGGTATGGGGCGTCAATCCAGTTGCCAATGCGGAAAAGATTGAAAGCATGGTCTTGGATACCTCTTGTGTATTGAGCACCAGCGCTGATGCCTTGGCGGTACACCCGAATGGCGTTTACCTGTGCCCAAACGTGATTGGCTCTGATACCACGACGGCGGATCCCGCCGGTTCACGTATCCCCGATGCCGGCGTGTCTGATGTCGAACCTGCGTTATTTGTAGGTTTCAATCTTGCCCCTGGTCAAACTCCGTTGACCGCCACTCAATTGGCCAACCTCACGGTAAGCAGCCAGAATGCCGTGATTTTTGGCATCGCAGCCACCAATAACGTGACTCTGCCCAGCTTGAGCCGCGCCCAGGTGACCAGCATGCTGACGGGTAGCTATCTGAACTGGAACCAGGTGGATCCTGCGCTTCCCGCCCAGGGGGTTACGGTGTGCCGTCGTGTGCAAGGTTCCGGTTCACAGGCGGCCGCCAATGCCTATTTTACGCAGTATCCTTGCTCTAGCGGTAGATTGCGTCCTGCGGACAACACAAACAACGACCCCGTCTCTGGCTATACGGTGGTCATGAACTCCACCTCGGGTGATGTGGCAGCCTGTTTGAATACGGCTCAGGCCGCAGGCAAGCGGGCGATTGGTATTCTTGCTACGGAACGTCTGCCGTCCGGTACGGATGGCTGGCATTACGTCAGCATTGATGGCGTAAACCCAGTAGGTGCCAATCCTAACCTTGAGGTGACGGCTACAAAAGGTCAATACGACTGGTCTGTAGAGCAATCCATGCAATGGTTGAATAGCGTTAGTGGCGCCAAGCTTGATCTGTTGACTAAAATCCGTGATCTGTCAGGTGACCCAGTGTTTCTGGCGACCTTGCCCGGTGTAGCTTCATTGCCCACCATTGCTGATCCGAATGCTGATTATACGGCTAATCCAGGCGTGGGATATCAGGAAGGCGCAGTAATGGCCGGTAGCCGGTTTAGCAATACTTGCCAGCCGACCCAGTTGTTCAATCAGTAAGTTTGCCTTGATGCTTTAAAGGGGCGCATCATTTATTAGGATGTGCCCCGTTAGCGGCAGGGTGATGCAATGTCATCCTCGCCGTTTACTCTGCAACCAGCCCTTTTTGAGTGACAAAGAGGGTTGGTTTTTTTTTGGGTTGATGATGGGTTTAACCTGTTTGTAACACTGTCATGTGAAAATCCTTTCCTTAATTCCAAATAAGTGCAGAAACGAAAAGATCTCTCCCTACAGTCGAGACAAGGATTTCTCCCTTCGGTCGAAATGACAGGGAGTTGTCATCCCGAACGAAGAGAGGGATCTTGATTTTGAGCGACAATTCATGATAAAGCGCCTATTGGATTTTCCGGGTTCATAACATATATAGAATGGTTAAATGAAGCAGATTTTTTGTGCGGTGTTGTACTCCGGGTTTTTTGCCAAATTGATGGTAATGGGTGTGGTAATGGCACAGGAACCCGTGACGACACAAAAACAAGACGCTCAGGAACAAGGTGTCGCGCAACAAGATGAAGATGTTACTGCGACCGATACCGCGCCCACATCGGCAGTGGTATTCGATGTGATGGAATACCGGGTAGAGGGCAATAGCGTGTTGCCAGTCATTACCATCGAACGCGTGTTATATCCACATCTAGGCCATGGCAAGAACATCGAAGATGTGGAAAAGGCGCGTGCCGACCTGGAGCGTAGCTACCGCGATGCGGGATATCCCACCGTGCTGGTGGATATTCCCGAGCAGGACGTGAGCGCCAGTATGGTGCGCTTGCGTGTCACGGAAGGCCGGGTAGACAAGGTTCGCGTGACAGGCGCGCGCTATTATTCACAAGGCAGGATACTGGAAAAATTTCCTTCACTGACGCAGGGCGGTGTGTTGTATTTGCCGGATGTGCAAAAGGGGCTGGCGGAAGTTAATCGCAGTGCGGGCCGCCGCGTCACGCCCATCCTGCGGCCTGGCAAAACCCCCGGCACAGTGGAAATTGATTTCCGGGTAGACGACACCTTGCCGCTGCATGCGGCGCTGGAACTGAATAACCGTTACAGCGCCAATACCAGCCAGTTACGTTTGAGTGGCATGGTACGTTACGACAACTTGTGGCAGAAAGAACATGGCTTAACCTTGCAGTATCAGGCCTCACCGGAAAATACCGATGAAGTGAGCGTGTTTTCGGTATCTTATTTGCTGCCAGTGCCGAATTCTACCAACATGCTGGCGCTGTATGCGGTGCGTTCGCGCAGTGATGTGGCGGCGGTGGGTGATATTCAAGTGTTGGGTGACGGCGATATCTATGGCGCGCGTGCCATTGTTCCCCTGCCGCAGCAGGGCCCCTATTTTCATTCGCTGTCATTGGGGGTGGATTACAAAGATTTTAAAGAGACGGTGGTGTTGCGCGGTGCGGACACCACGATTAACACGCCCATCAGTTATTTGCCGTTTTCCGTGCAGTATAACGCCACCTTGCAAGGTGCGCGCGGCGTGACACAAGCGGATGTGGGTGTGAATTTTTCGTTACGCGGCGTGGCGGATGAGACAGTAGATTGTTTCGGTCAGCGAGTCAATGAATTTGAGTGCAAACGCTTTAAGGCGCGCGCCAGCTATGTGTATCTCAAAAGCAGTTTGCAGCGCGTGCAACGCTTGCCCTGGGATTTGAGTGTGGTGGGTCGCGTCGGTGGGCAATTAACGGATCAACCGCTGATCAGTAACGAGCAGATGGGCGCAGGCGGCGTTGATAGTGTGCGTGGTTATCTGGAGTTCGAACGCACGGGAGACTATGGTCTGTATGGCAGTCTGGAATTGCGCCGCGCTTTTACTGTTCAGAATTTTGAGGATGTGAATTTATTCGGGTTTGTTGAGGGCGCAAAGCTGCGTGTCATGGAAGCTTTGCCGGGGCAGACGTCACGCTTTGATTTATCCAGCACCGGTGTCGGCGCACGCATAAAGTGGCGTGATGTGAGTGCAACATTGAATGTGGCGATGCCGTTTGAAGAAACGTCATACACCCCGGCGAGTGAAGTACGTACGCATTTCAAGTTGGCGTATGAGTTTTAGGGAGTTTCTGGCTAAGTTGTCATTTCGGGCGTAGAGAGAAACAAGGATTTCTCCCGTTGGTCGAAATGACATGGCTGATTGGTCGAAATGACATGCCTGAATTTTTTATCAATGTAGGGTGGGTTGCAAACCCACCAAGTGTTGCGTAACAACACAACGCCTTATCTAATGAGTGCCTGATGGCACATCGGATGGGTTACAACCTGCCCCCTACATTTATTTGTTCCCCCTCCCGCGCGCGGGCGAAGGGAGTCAATAATGTATTTTCGGAGTATCACACATGAATGCAAATTTATTCCGGTTGGTTTTTAGCGTCTCACGCGGAATGTGGGTTCCCGTATGGGAAGGCGCACGTGCATGTAGTGCAGGTGGTCGTGGCGAGGCGCGTCGAAAAACCAAACATGCTGTATTGCAGGTGGGCGCCGGAACATTGTTATTAATGGTATCTGCGGCTCACGCCGAGTTGCCCGTGGCGTGTGGCGGGGCGTGTGGCGTGAATGGCAATCTGTCATGGCTCAGCAATGGCAGCGCACAGATTTTGCCGACGGAAGTCACGGCTACCGGCAGCCGGTTGCCAATTTTTCAAGAAAGCCAGCGCGCCATACTTAACTGGCAAAGTTTTAATATTGGTGCGGGGAACGAAGTCGAGTTTCGGCAGCAATTTGGCGCTGATGCGGCAGTGCTTAATCGCATCCATCAGGGCAGCGCAAGTGAAATTTTAGGGAGCTTGAAGGCCAATGGCCAGGTTTATCTGATCAATCAGAATGGCATTATTTTTGGTAATGGCGCGCAGGTTAATGTCGGGTCATTGACCGCGTCTACACTAACGATTCCTGGTCTTGATAATGCCGATGCGTCGGATAACTGGTTTATCAACGGTATATTTTCACGTCCAGACAACACGGTTTCGCATTTTGAAGGTAGCGCCAGCGGTGATGTGATTATTGCGGCGGGGGCAACGCTAGAGTCTGCCAAAGGTGGCAGAATCATGATTCTGGCGCCGAACATTGATAACCAGGGCCGCATTATCACGCCGGATGGCCAGGCGCTGCTGGCGGCGGGTGACAAAATTTACTTGCAGAGCAAGAGCGATCCTGCTTTGCGTGGTTTGCTGGTGGAAATAATGGGTACGGGCGGCACGGTTACCAATGGCGGCGAGATCAGCGCGCCGCGCGGCAATGTTACATTGATGGGATTTGCCGTCAATCAGCAAGGCCGGGTCTCGGCTACGACCTCGGTGAACGCCAATGGCTCGATCAGATTACTGGCTCGGGATAATGCCAGCGTGTCTAGCCCGGGAGGATCAGATATTTCAGATATTAGAGTATTTCCCACGCGTGCTGGTAGTGTGACCTTAGGGGAGGGCAGTATCACCGAAGTACGGCCAGACGTGGCTGACGCCACGACGAGCGTGGATCAACAAAAGTTCAATCGCTCGCGGATTGAAGTGATGGGTGAGACCATTACACTGGCCGCCAACAGCCGTATCGTTGCGCCCAGTGGTGAAGTGACATTAAGCGCGGGTTTAGGTACAGCGGCACCGGGAGTAAAAGGCACGGGTACGATTGTGCTGGACGCTGGCAGTGTTATTGATGTTGCTGGCCTTACTGATGTGGCGCTGTCGATGGAGCACAATTTGCTGGAAGTGGAGTTGCGCGGTGAGCAGCTCAGGGATTCACCCTTGCAGCGTGACGGTATCCTGCGCGGTGAAAAAGTCATTATTGATATTCGCAAGGGAACGCCGCTGGCAGATGTGTCGGGTTATATCGATGGCGTCGGCAAGACGGTGAGCGAAAGAAGTGTTATGGGGGGCGATGTAACGCTGGTTTCAACTGGGGATATCATCATGCGCGAGAACGCTGTAGCGGATGTGTCCGGTGGGCAGATTACTTACGCGGATGGTTATCTGAATACCACCCAGTTAATTTCCGAGGGGCGCGTGTATGACATCAGCGAGGCCTCACCAGACCGTATTTATGAAAGCTTCACTGACTTTACCAAAGAGCACCGCAAGTGGGGCGTCACGGAAAGCTGGGGTTTATTGGGTGGCAGTAATCCGCGCGGCCAGTTCGCGGCGGGTTATGTCGAAGGTATGTCCGCCGGTACCCTGAAATTTATTGCCCCCGGCCTGGTGCTGGACGGCACATTGCGTGGTGGCGTGACACCTGGCGTGCATCAGCGTGAAGCAACAACGCTGCCCAGTGCGGGTACTTTGATTATAGGAGATGCGGCGCAGGCATCGCAACAAACCCCTGATTTCCGTACGTCGGATGTGATATTACAGGCATCACGGACAGCCATCGGAGGTGATTCGGTGGGTGATCATCAGCCGTTGGTGATGTCTACCGAATTTTTACAACAGGGCGGATTCGGCCAGGCGCGCATCTATAGCAACGGGCGCATTTCCGTGCCGTCTGGAGTGGTGCTTACTGCTCCGGCGGGGGGTGAGATCACCCTGGTGGGTCGTGAGGTGGATGTGCAAGGTGGCATGAATGCACCTGCTGGCACTCTGAAGTTGCAAGCAACGAGCACCATTGGCAATCCTGAGCCAGGGAATGTTACTCTGGGTGAGGGTGCATCACTTTTGACGCGTGGTCTATGGGTGAATGACCGGCCTGAGATTGCGGGGGATCGAGTTCCCAGCGTGGCATTGATTGATGGCGGTTCAATTTCTCTCGCGGCGCAGGGTGATGTGATATTGGGTGCAGGCAGCATGATTGATGTGTCTGGTGGCGCCTGGTTGTCAGCCAGTGGTAATTTTAAATCCGGCAAGGGTGGGGATATTGCACTGAGTGCGGTGGAGAATGTTCATTTGGGTGGCGAACTGCAAGCCTATGCTTTGACGAATGGCGCGTTGGTTGGAAGGGGTGGCACACTTACGCTGCGTACCCAGGAAATCAATATCCAGCCCGAACCAAATGTCGAATTTAATCTTACATCTGATCCCACATTTAATCAGGACACACTGAATACCCTAACACTCACCCCGGACTTTTTTCAGAGCGGGGGCTTCAGCAAATACAACCTTACCGGCACCACCGGTGTGACGATTACCGCCGACACCCAACTCTGGCCACAGGCAAAAAATCGGTTGTTGCAGCGTGATTACGCCTTGCAACCCAGCGGTTCGAATATAGACGATTTCAGCCCTGTCATAGTGTTGCCCCAGGATCAGCGTACCCCGGTGAACCTGACTCTACAATCCTCGCAAAGGCCAGTCATAGGCCAAACGCCCGGCAAAACGGGCGATTTGTTGCTGGATACGGGTGCCGCGATTCATGCTGATCCGGGTGGGCAGGTGACATTATCATCCATGGGTAATCTCACCGTGCTGGGGATGATTGATGCGCCCGGGGGTAGTATTGATTTGAAGATTCAACAGTCCAACCCCCAAAACAATGGATTCATATCCAGCCAGGCCATCTGGCTGGGGCCACACAGTCAGTTGCTCAGCAGAGGGTTTGTGCAATTGCAGGAAAATGACCGGGGCCAGCAACATGGGCAGGTGTTGCGCGGTGGAACGGTGCAGATCGACGCTCAGCGAGGTTATGTGGTGAGCGCCGCAGGATCCCTGATTGATGTGTCGGGTGTGGCGGCAGATCTGGATTTGCCGACTGACAGCACTAACACAGTTTCCCATGCCACACGCGTCGCGGGCGATGCGGGGCGTGTGGTGCTCAAGGCGCGTGAAGGCATGTTACTGGACGGTGATTGGTTGGCGCATGCGGGTGATGGGGAGGGAGCAGCAGGAGGTACGCTGGAAGTAGCGTTAAATCGTCCCTTCCCTTTCGAAATTATTGACAGCATTGATCAACCCCCCGTTCCTGCTGCGCCCCTGCAAATCGTGATCAGCAGTGATGACGGTGCTGGACGTTCCCCGGAAGTGGGGCTGGGTGCGTCCCTTCCTGACGAGACGAATGGCAAGGCGCTGCTCAGCAGCGCCAAAATACAGTACGCCGGTTTTGATAAAGCTATCTTCAAAAGCCGCGATGAAATTCAGTTTCAAGGCGATGTCTCACTCAACTTTAAGCGATCCCTCACGTTGGATGCCCCCGCCATCACTGCGGCAGAGGGCGCGCATGCCACACTGAATACAGCGTATTTCGCACTGGGCACAAGCACGCCGTCGATGGTAACCCCGCCACTGAGTGGCGATGGCATATTGGATGTGCAGGCCAAGTGGATAGACGTGATGGGTAATAGTGTTTTGCAGGGCTTCAAGACAGTTAATCTTTCCAGCAGTGGTGACATGCGTCTGCGTGGCACGGAGGGGGCGCCCGGATCTTTGTCTACTGCCGCTGATCTTACGCTCAAAGCCAACCAGATCTACCCGACTACCTTGAGTCAATTTATCCTGGAGGTTGGCAATAACGACCAGGGCACCCTAACTGTAGACGCGGGCAATGGCGCCACCCCGGTGCTTTCCGCTGGCGGCAAGCTTACCCTGCGCGCGCCCAATATTGTGCAACGTGGCGTGCTTAAAGCACCCTTTGGTGAAATTGAGCTGGATGCTGCTGATACGCTGATACTTGATGCAGGCAGCATCACCTCCACTTCTGCAGAGGGTCAAATTATTCCATTTGGCGTCACGCTCCTGGGGGGAAGGGACTGGGTTTACAATGTGAACGGAAGTACCACACAGGTGATTGACACGCCGCCGGAGCGGCGCATTCGCCTCACGGGCACGCACATAAATGTGCGTGAGGACGCTACCCTGGATCTTTCCGGAGGCGGTGATTTATATGCCACGGAATTTGTGCCTGGCCCCGGCGGGTCGAAAGACGTGCTGGACGCCAGCAATGCCACTAATACCTATGCCATTGTGCCGGGTTTGAGTGCAGAGTTTGCGCCGTATGACAACGCCCTCTATCAAGGCTCAAACTTCCAGCCGGGTGACAGCGTGTACCTGTCGGGTAGCGAAGGCCTGCCCGCAGGAGTATACGCCTTGTTGCCAGCACGGTATGCCCTGTTACCGGGTGCATTTCTGGTGACGCCACGCGCAGGTTCGCAAGATATGCTACCGGGGCAATCCAAGGCATTGCTCAATGGCGCACCCGTAGTGGCGGGGTATCGTACTGTGGCGGGCACGGATATCCGTGATGCGCGCTGGTCTGGTTTCGTGGTGCGGCCAGGTGGCAGCGCCCGGCAGGAGTCTGAATTCAAGGAAAGTTACGCCAGCACCTTTTTCGCTGAACAGGCGAATGCCCAGTTGACCGGCGATGCCGGACGGTTGTCGATTAATGCCAGCCAATCGTTACTGCTGGAGGGGACGCTGCTGGCGAATCATGCGGCCAGTGCGCGCGGCGCAGAGGTGGATATCACCGCATCGAAAATGGCGATAGTTTCGCGCCGCAGTGGCACCACTGGGGACGAAGCCAATGGCGTTGTGCAACTGGACGTAGCCGCTTTGAATAATCTGGGTGCGGCCAGCTTGCTGCTGGGTGGCACCCGCCAAAATACTAAAGAAGGTGTCGAAATCCGGGTTGGTGCTGATGAAGTGATGGTGCAGAATGATCAGGATAATTCCCTGACCGCACCCGAAATTATCCTGGTGGCAAAGGATACGCTAACCGTGGAGTCAGGCAGTGTGATTGAAGGCAAAGGCACCTTCACTGGTAAAAGCAAGGATCTCATCATTGGCCGAACTGATGATGCAGCCACCCTTGACGTGGATGAAAAAATTGTCGGGGACGGCGCCCTGTTACGCGTCTCTGCTGGCGCGCAATCTGATATCACACGCTTTAACGTAGAGCGTACCCGTGGCGTTCTGGATGTGGAAGCAGGCGCAGTGTTGCGTGCGGATGCGTCAGTGGCGCTGGATGCCACACTGGACACCCGTTCCCCGGGTAACATTGAAATGGTGAACGGCGCGCTCAGCCTCGGTGCAAGCCGCATCAGCCTCGGTGAAACTGCCACGGTGGTGGATGGGTTGGTGTTGTCCAATACGGCGCTTGCCGCACTCACCGGCTTGGCGCGTCTGGATTTGAGAAGTTACAGTTCGGTGGATTTATACGGTGATGTGGTACTCGGCAGCGTGGATACCCAGACTGGCCAGCCGCAACTTACCACGTTGTCTATTGAAGCTGCTGAATTGACAGGTTACCAGAATACCGGCAAAACGGCAGTGATCACAGCAGGCAATTTCACTTTTTCGAATCCCGGTAAAGTAGTATCCAGTAATGTTGCGGATGGTAGCGGCAACCTGGTGATTGCCGCTAAAGATGTGGTGCTGGGAGATCAGCGCGAAGACCAAACGAACAAGGCAATCAATGGATTCAATGCTGTCAAGGTTATCGCCGACAAAGAAATCACCTTTCAAGGCCAGGGTCAGATGAAAGTGGCAGGTGATCTTGATTTGGTGTCTTCGCGTTTAACGGGCGGTATCGGCGCAGATCAGTCCATAGATGCCACGGGGCAGGTGAACATTACCCCATCAGCACACGCCGTGACTTTGCCAGCGGTTGCCACGCTCGGCGCACACCTGAACATCACAGGCAAGCGCATTCTACATGCAGGTAATATCGAGCTACCCTCTGGCATACTCACATTGGCCGCTAATGGTGTTGATGCGGGCGATGCTGTGACGCTGGTCAGTGGTTCGCAAACTAATATGCAAGGCACTGCTAAAACCTTTGGGGATGTGGTGGCGTATGCACCGGGAGGACGTGTAACGCTGGCCTCGGCGAGCGGCAATGTGGATGTACAATCCGGTGCTTTAATCAATGTCTCCGGCGCAGCAGCGGGGGGCGATGCCGGGACGCTTGCTGTGCATGCCGCGCAAGGCACCGCCTTGATTGCCGGAAATGTGATGGGTAGCGCAGCAGCGCAGTCGCGCAGTGGTTCTGTAACGCTGGATACCGGTACGTTGGCTGATTTCAGTGCGCTGAATAATGTCCTGAATGCCGGTGGGTTTGGTGAGTCGCGCAGTGTGCGTGTGCGCCACGGTGACATTAACGTGGCGGGCACGGACACGCTTACCGCGCAGCATCTCAAGCTCGTCGCAGATGGCGGCAAGATTGACATTCAAGGTACGCTGGATGCATCAGCTAACAAGGACGGAACCATTGGGCTATATGCCAAACAGAATGTCACTTTAAACCCAGGCGCCAAGCTGGATGCCCATACCACGGGCAATGGCGAACAGGGCGGCAAGGTTACGCTGGCTACCACGGACGGGGAAATTACCCTTGATACCTTGTCTGAAATCAATGTTTCGGGCGGTGAAAATGGCAAAGGTGGCAGTGTGTTGTTGCGTGCGCCGCGCATTGATACCGACAATGATGGTGTAGATGATGATGTAGCGATTGCTGCGGTAGCGGGCGCCATCACCGGCGCCAGTTCGGTGGTGGTGGAAGGTGTCAAAGCCTATAACGCCAGCAGGATAAGCGCGTTGGGCGCTACGGTGGCAGGCGCTAATTTTAATGCGTCTACCACTGGCGTAGACGCCACGGTATTTAATGATACGCAGAATTTTATTACCAACAACAAAGCAAACATCGTTGCGCGCCTCGGCAACGCTGCATTGCGCGTACGGCCGGGAATAGATATTTACAATAACGGTGATCTTGAATTGGCCGATGAGTGGGATATGTCCATGTGGCGTTTCGATGGCGAACCCGGCACGCTTACTTTGCGCGCCCAAGGTGATTTGAAGCTTACGAAATCCCTGAGTGATGGATTCGATGGCGCAACGGCTACCGCCAACCTGCAAGGCGGCGAATCGTGGTCATACCAACTGGTAGCGGGTGCCGACACCGCAAGCGCCGACACCCTGGCATTGTTGCCGCAGGCGCAGCTTGCTGGTAACAAGGGTAATGTGAAACTGGCCAATAATGCCCTGGTGCGCACGGGCACGGGTGATATTGATATTGCGGCGGGTGCGAACATTGAACTGGGTAATGCACAGTCGGTGATTTACACCGCAGGTACGCCTGTGGCAGCGCTGGCGGGCTTTACTGCGCCGCCCGCCTCTGCAGGGCAAGCAGCAGGGTATGCAAGCGACGGCGGCAATATCACCCTCACCGCCCAAGGTGATGTAAAAGGCGCGATAACCAAACAATTTATTAATGAATGGTTATTCCGTCAAGCGGGCACCAACTCCAGTTGGTGGCTGCGCTTCGATCAGTTTCAGCAGAATATCGGCGCGTTAGGCGGTGGCAATATTACAGTGACGGCAGGCCGCGACGTGATCAATCTTTCCGCCGTCATCCCTACCACCGGCAGGGTGGCGGGTGCCGTGCAAGAGGCGCGCGTGCTTGATATTCAAGGCGGGGGTGATTTATCGGTTACAGCAGGCCGCAATATCCAGAGTGGCGTGTATTACGTTGGTAGAGGCCACGGCGATCTGCATGCCGACGGGGCTATTACGGGGCGCGCCGTATCTAGTCAAGCGATTCTGCATCCGGTGCTGGCGTTGGGAGACGGTGACTTCCGTGTGACGGCAAATGGGGATGTCAACCTTGAGACAGCGGTTAATCCCACTATTTTACCGCGTAGTAAATTGCAGGGTGGACTCAAGTCGTTTTTCTTTACCTATGACCCCGCCAGTGCCATCAACCTGGTTTCCTTAAGTGGTGATACCGTGATTCATAACAATAATAATAAAGCGGTTACCCTTAATATCGATTTAAGACCATCAGGGGCTGAAGAAGCGGTATTAAACATCTATCCTGGCACGTTCACGGCTCAAGCGCTGCAAGGAAACATTCTACTCAAGGAGAGCATGGTGCTTGCACCTGCACCGCAGGGTAATTTCGAGTTATTGGCGGCGGGAGACGTAGTGTTGGAGAAAGACGCGAGAGTTATTGTTTCCGATGCGGATACTGCTGTGCTGCCTGGCCCGATACAACCACAGACAAATTTTATAATTATAAATAACAACCTGGGGGCAGGCGCGACTACTGCGCATGCAGCCGTGCCGATCCATAAGCTGGATGATGTACCTATCCGCATTATTGCCGAAACCGGTAGCATTATCGGCAATAACGCTCAATTAGTTTTCCCCAAACAGGCGCGTTTCCAGGCTGGTCAGGATATTCAGGATCTGCGTTTGGAAGGTCAAAATGTGCGTGCTGCCGATGTTACCCGGCTGCAAGCGGGGCGCGACATTGTGTATACCACCGATAGTAATAGCAGCCGGATTATCCTGGCGGGTTCCGGTCGGCTTGAAATGCAGGCGGGGCGTAATGTCGAGTTGGGTGCTGCTTACGGCGTTGAAACGATTGGCAATGCCGCTAACCCCGCCTTGGCAGAGCGTGGTGCGGATGTTGCGGTGATGGCAGGTGTAGGCGCCGCACTGGATTATGCATCAGTGCTCAATAAATATCTGGCGAGTTATGACTACCGGAACGAGCTGGCGATGTTTATCAGGGATCGTGAACATGACGCGAATCTGACCCGCGATCAGGCGTTGGCGATCTTTGCCAGTGAAACAGCGGCGGATCAGGCAGATATCCTGGCATCTGTTAAACAGGATTTTACACAGCTTGATGCGTATTCTCAGGCGAGTTTGCTGTTCTTCAATGAGCTGCGTGAGACCGGGCGTAAAGTCACGGCCTCTGGCGGTGATTACCAACGTGGTTTTGACGCCATTGCCACACTGTTTCCCGCCAGTAATTATCAGGGAGACATCAGCCTTTACCTCAGCCAGATAAAAACCACCAAGGGCGGCAATATTGATCTGTGGGCGCCGGGTGGTCAGGTAAATGCGGGGCTGGCGATACCGGACAAAGACCCTAACCAGTTGGGCATTGTGGCGGTGAACGAGGGTAGTGTACGCGCGTTCACCCGTGATGATTTCATTGTCAACGCATCGCGGGTGTTTGCCATGCGCGGCGGGGATATTCTGATGTGGTCATCACAGGGAGATATTGATGCAGGCAAAGGAAAAAAGACGGCTTTGGTGATACCGCCACCCACCATTTCGGTGGATAGCCAGGGTAATGTGAAAACCGATTTTGGCAATGTTGCAGTGGGCAGTGGTATTCGCGCGCTGACGATTGACGGCATCGCGGCAGGTGATGTGGATCTGATTGCTCCCACTGGTGAAGTCAATGCCGGAGATGCCGGCATCGGAGCGGCGGGTAATCTCAACATCGCCGCATTGCGGGTCGTGGGCGCCGATAATATCCAGGTGGGTGGCATATCAACGGGCGTGCCAGTGGCGGATACTGGGGGCTTGGGTGGTAGCCTTAGTGGTGTCAGTAATTTGGGTGGCGAGAGTAAAGTGGCCGACCAGGTAACGCAGGACATGACTAACCAGGCAACTAGTTCCCTCAAGGATACTTTCAAGCCCTCTTTCCTGACGGTGGAGGTGATTGGTCATGGTGATTAGTTTCAACCCGGAAAATCCAATAGGCATTTTATCGTGAATTGTCGATCAAAACCAAGATCCCTCCCCACGCTTTCGCGAGGGTCGGGATGACAGCTCCCTGTCATTTCGAACGTAGCGAGAAATCCTTGTCTTGATGAATATGGGGGATCTTCCAAGATTCCTCACATGCGTTCGGAATGACAGGTGTTTTGTTTTCAGGATAATGCGGAAGCGCGCATACCCTCCGACTGATCCACTGATGCGTTCTTTCTGGCTTATCAAGAACCCCACCATAACAATTCTGTAACATTTGACAGGCAAAATACACCATCACCTAAAATCATGTGTGCATGCCGTGGCGAGCCGCATATGTTTTTTTAAAGTTAACAGGCAAATTAAACAAGTCATGAAATTGCAATCCAATAAAAAAATAGCACATATTTTTCTCCTGTTTGCCAGTTTAATCTCCCTGTTTCCCAATATGGCGCATGCCTGGTGGAGTGATGACTGGGCATACCGTAAAAAGATTATCCTCAATACCACCGCAAGTGGCTCAGACATCAAAACCGACCTGGCATCCGTGCCAGTGCTGGTGCGCCTGCACACCGGTAACTTTGATTTTTTAAGTGCGAAAGATGATGGCGCGGATCTGCGTTTTGTCAGTGGTGACGACACCACCCCACTGAAATACCATATTGAAAAATACGATGCATTGAATGAGCTCGCAGTTATCTGGGTGCAGGTGCCGAAGCTGACCGCAGCATCTGATGCCAACATTGTCTGGCTGTATTATGGCAATGATTCCGCAAGTGCCGGTGATGACCCCAAGGGCAGCTACGATGTGAATCAGGTGGCTGTATATCATTTTGGCGAGCCAGGCGCTCCCAAAGATTACACAGCCTATGCCAATAATGCGACACCGTCTGATGCTGTAAGCCAAGCTGCGGCGTCATTGATTGGCCCGGGAGCAACCTTTGCCGAGACAAATGCTATTACTATTCCCGCCACTCCTTCCCTCTCCTTTAATACAGAAGGAGGATTCACTTTTTCTGCATGGATAAAGATCACCGCCCCGCAGAAAAATGCCCTGCTTTTCTCACAGAATGATGGTACCTCCCCTCTGGTGATTGGCATCGATCAAACCAGGGTTTATGCCGGTACTCCAGGTAAAGAGGCGCGCCCCAGTGCCGAATTGACGCTCAATACATGGCATCATTTAGCAGTCACTGCTGGCAAGCGACTGGTGATTTATATTGATGGTGTTGAAGCGGCGGCGGCAGATGTTGCCTTGCCGATGCTGATCAGTAATATCACGCTAGGCGCGTCATACAACGGCGAAATGGATGAGGCGCAGATTTCAAATATTGCGCGTTCGGCTGACTGGATAAAAACCGCAGCACGTGGTGAAGGTGTAGATGCGAAACTGATTACGTACGATGTCGATGAACAGAATGAAGGCGGCGGCACTTCTTATTTTACCACCACTATGCAGTCTGTCACCTTTGATGGTTGGGTGGTGATCGTTATCTGTATGGCCATGGCCGCTGTGAGCTGGGTTGTGATGGTGAACAAGGCGGTTGTCATCGGCAGGGCGGCAAAAGATAACGAAAAATTTCTCGCTTCGTTTCAGAAGCTGGCCACTGATCCAGGGATGTTGGATCACGATGATGATCAGGATGATCTGGCGAATAAAAAAAGCCCGTTCGCTGCAGCATTGTTTGGCGCCCATGACCATTATCAAAGCTCGCCGATTTATCGCATTTATCATGTCGGTATCCAGGAGGTCAAGAACCGTTTTGGTAAAACCGATCCCAAACAGATCGGCAAGATGCTCACCCCGCAGAGCATCGGCGCGATCCGCGCCAGTCTTGATGCTGCGATGGTGAGAGAAAATCAGAAACTCACCAGCCAGATGGTATTGCTTACCATCGCCATCAGTGGTGGCCCTTTCCTTGGTTTGCTCGGTACCGTGGTAGGGGTGATGATAACTTTTGCGGCGATTGCCGCCAGTGGTGATGTTAATGTCAACGCCATTGCTCCTGGTATTGCGGCGGCGCTGGTCGCCACGGTGGCGGGGCTGGTGGTGGCGATACCGGCGCTGTTTGGCTACAACTATCTGCTTAGCAAGATCAAGAACATCACGGCAGATATGCAGGTATTTGTAGACGAATTTGTACATAAAGTTGCTGAGAATTACGGAACATAAAAGGTAACCCCAATGCAGGTACAGGATGACAAGCTTTACGATGATATCAATGTCACGCCAATGCTGGATCTGGCGTATGTGTTGCTGGTGATCTTTATTATCATGACTACCGCTTCAGTACAGGGTATTAAAGTTAATCTACCCAAGGCCAGCGCTGCGCCGAGTCTGGCAAAGCCAACTACCAAAGCGATCACCATTACGGATGCTGGGCAAATATTTCTCGATACTTATCCAGTAACAATGTCTGAACTGGAATCGCAATTGCGCAGCCATAAGGCAGTGAATCCCAATTTCCCGGTAGTGATCAAGGGTGACGCCAAGGTTCAGTATGAAAAAGTGATTGAGGTATTGGATCTGATGGGCAAGCTGGATATTACCCAACTGGGTTTGGTTACGCAGAAAATAGTCAAGTAGTAACGTGATGTCACGCCAGAATAAAAATCCCCGCAGCAAGCGGCGGGGTATTTCTCTGTCATTCCGAGCACCGCGAGGAATCCTTGTCTCGAACGAATGTGAGAGATCTTGCAAGATCCCTCACTGCGCCGGAAATGATAGGGGTGATGACAATAAACGCACCAAGCTGCGGGGAGAGCGTAGCGAGGGGTCTAAACCCAAAGAGATTGAATTTGGAATGCAATGGTGAACGTCGACAAACAGTTCCTGTTTCGCTGGGGGCCGAGGTTTATGGTCGCGGCATTCCTGCTTATCTTCATGGGTGTGGCGATCTTTCTTTTGAAAGATATTATCTTCGGTGATAAATCTTCAAAGAAACGCGTGATTCATGAAATCGCCTTGATAAAACCCCCGCCACCACCCAAGCCGGAAGAGAAACCGCCGGAGCCGGAGATCAAGAAGGAAGAAGTGAAACTGCCGGAACCGGAAGCTCCTCCACCGGAACAACCTGAAAATGCCTCTGAAGATGAGCCTGCTTCTGAAAATTTGGGCCTGGATGCAGACGGTCAGGCTGGATCAGATAGTTTCGGGTTAGGCGCGAACAAGGGAGGCAGGGCGATCATCGCCGGAAAGAGCAGTGGCGGTGGCAATCGTTTCGCCTGGTATGACGGGTTGGTGCAAAAGACCATTCAGGACGTTTTGGACAGAAGCAAGGATCTGGATAAACAAAACTACAAAGTGATTGTAAAAATATGGTTGAACCCGGACGGAAGCGTAGAGCGTTTTGATCTTGCCAATTCCAGTGGCAATCCTGATGTGGACAAATCCATAAAAATTGCTTTGAGTGAAGTAAGGCGGGTGGGAGAGCCCCTTCCTGACGGATTAGCGCAACCGATTAAATTACGCATCACCTCGCGTCAGTTGTAATTGAGTGTTATATACATTAAAAGAGTCTTGAAAATGACAAATAAAAAACTGCGCACCCTCGGTTTGGGTTTATCTCTCATGTTGGCTAATTCAGCCACCTTCGCTGATGATAAAGAAGACCTTGAAAAATTGCGTACCACCACCCAGAGTTTAATTCAGATTTTGGTGGAGCAGGGCGCCATTACTCCAGAAAAAGCCCAGGCGTTGATGGATGAGATCGGAAGTGGTGCGAGAGATACGCAAACTTTGCAACAAGAGCCTGCCCTGACACAGCCAGAGCAGGAACCGGATAAAAAGAGTGTGCGCGTGCCGTATGTTCCGGAAATAATCAAGCAGGAAATGACTGAGGAAATCAGGCAGGATGTGCTGGCGCAGGCAAAGCGGGAAAGCTGGGGAAAACCGGGTTCAGTACCCGAATGGGCGCATAAAATCAGATGGGAAGGCGACTTCCGGTTTCGTTATCAAAGCGATCAATTTCAGGACGACAATACACCTTTTACACCCAATTTCCTGGAAATCAATCGGGCGGGTGACGTTACCCAGACTGCCAATCCTTTTATAAATGCTACTGAAGACCGCCAGCGTTTACGGTTGCGCGCAAGATTAAGCATGCTTGCCGAAGTAACCCAGGGTATCAGCGCCGCTTTTCGTCTGACGACCGGCGGCTCCAATGATCCCGTGTCTACCAATCAAACCTTGGGTAACTCAGGAAATCGTTTTAATTTTTCCCTGGATCAGGCCTATTTGAAGTTTGACCCCTATTCGTGGTTGACAGTGGTAGCAGGAAAGACGCCCAATCCCTGGTTTGCTACTGACCTGGTATGGGATGAAGACCTGAATTTTGATGGTGTTGCCGTGCAATTAAAGCCCCGCCTGGCTAATGATCTGATATGGTTTTCGACACTGGGCGCGTTTCCATTACAAGAGATTGAGCTATCAAAAGATGATAAATGGTTGTATGGCGCGCAAACCGGAGTGGACTGGCATCGCAGTGAGTTCCGGGCGCGTTTTGGTGTCGCCTATTATGATTATCAAAATATCACCGGGCGAAGAAATACACTGAACAGTCATTTGCTGGATTTTACTGCGCCGCAGTTCATGCAGAAGGGCAACACTGTATTTAATATTTCGCAGGACGCCGCAAAGCCGGATTTGTATGCACTGGCTGCGGAATATAAAGAGCTGGCGGTTACCGCCCATATGGATGTTTATGTTTTTGCGCCCGTGTATGTGATGTTGACTGCCGATTACGTCAAAAATCTTGGTTTTGATAAAGACGAAATCCAGCGGCGTACCGGGCTGAACATTGAAGAAAAAAACCAGGATCAAGCCTGGTTGGGCAGAATAGCGGTAGGTATGCCCAAGATCAAGCATCGCCATGACTGGCAAGTGTTCGCAGGTTATAAACATCTGGAAAGCAATGCTGTAGTGGATGCGTTTGCCGATTCCGATTTCCATCTGGGCGGCACCAATGCCAAGGGCTGGATAGGGGGTGGTAGCTATGGCGTGGCTACCGATACATGGCTGACCCTGCGCTGGTTGAGCGCCGATGAGATTACCGGCCCGCCACTGGCGATTGATGTGTTACAGCTTGATTTGAATGTGAGATTTTAAGCGTTGCTGACTGAAACGATGAAACCATATTCCATGTTGCGTAATATAGGGTTGGTTATGCTGATGTTATGCACCTTGGGCATGACAGGAAATGCCAGCGCCGCCGCAGATGATAAAAAAGAGCGTGATGCGCAGAGAAAGTTGCGTCTGATGATGCAAAATATGACACAGGAGAAAGCGGCGCTTGAAAGTGAAAAAAACAGCTTAAGCGAACAGGTAAAATCCCTAAATAAACAGATCACCGACCTCAAAAATAGTTCAGCAAGCGTATCCAGGAAAAAAGATGCGCGCGTGGGAGAGGTTGAAAAGGAGTTACTGGCGGTTAAAGAAGAGAACCTGAGTTTGGCCAGCAAGCTGCAAGCTGCGCAGAGCAGCCTGGAAGATTTGGCGGTCAAGTCCCGGGAATCTTTGCAGGGTTTGCAAAAGGATTTGCAAACCAGTGTTGATCAGGGTGATGCGTGTAAAAGCCAGCTTCAGGAGTCCGCGTCCAACGTATCCCGGCAATCGCAATTGATCGAAATGTGCGAAAAAAAGAACATGGTGTTGTATGAACTGAATGTTGAGATTCTTGACAGATATAAAAAGAAAGGAGCTTGGGACGCATTGTTACAAGCTGAACCTTTTACCCAGATAAGAAAGGTTGAAATCGAAAATATAATACAGGAATATAAGGAAAAACTTGAAAACCAAACAATGGAGAAAACCAGCTTGGATAATAAAAAATAATTAACGAAGCTGGCGATGAAATTGACCCCGCCTCTTTGCAGTATGTAAGTTCGCAAGATACCTTTTATGTCGGCACCCGCAAAGGGAGCCATAACCGGCACCGTATAAATCCATTATTCTTTGATATGTATTTAAGGATAATTTGACAGGACGAAAAATATCCTTCAAAGTACGCTGGCGTTTTGTTGCGCATTAATTTTCTTTGCCTGAATTTATCCTGAATTTATAAAGGGGCTTACCCCGAATTTATACCCCAATTTATAAAAGGGACGCCGTCCCCATTTGGGTTAATCAGGCTGCCTAACCAGAGGATGTGTCACGCCTATGTTCACAGTCGAGCAATTACTCAATCCCATCAGGGGTGCTAAAGCCTGTGGAGAGGATTTGTCGTTTTCAAGAGATCTGGATGCGATTGCCGAAGCCCGCCGTTTTGATGATGCAACCCTGGATCAGGGGGCGTGGGAAACCGAGTTAAAAGAGGCGGACTGGGGCTTTGTCGTTGAGCATTGTGCAAGGCTGATTGAATCACAGAGTAAAGATTTACGTTTGGCGGTCTGGCTGACGGAGGCCAATGCAAAAGTGAATTATTTTGCCGGGCTGGGGGATGGCTATTTGTTGCTGGCCGGATTGTGCGACCGCTATTGGGATGAGCTTTATCCCTTGCCCGATGCAGGTGATCAGGAGCAGCGGATTGGTAATTTAAACTGGCTGCTGGCGCGTTCCGCGCGGTTAGTGCGGGAAGTCCCGATTACAGAAGGCAAAGGCACGGCATTTTCTACGCTTGATTTTGATGCGGCGCGGTTGCGCTCAGGAAATACGGAAAGAACGGCGGCTGAAGCAGGTAAAACGGAAGGCGGGCTAAAGCTGGCAGAGCTTGAGGCCGCACGCCGCAAAAGTTCACGCGCATTTTTTGAAAAACTGTTGATTGATGTGCGGCACTGTATGGCGGCATTGGCGCAATTGGAAGCGTCAGTTGATGCGCGGTTGGGAATCGAGGGTCCGGGTTTTTCAGCGGCTAAGGAATCACTGGAAGGCGTGGTGCGTACGGTGTCCCGTTTTGCGCAGGAGGCGGGTGTGCGCACGCATGCTTCCACAAAAGATGAATTGGAACATGTCATGGATAAGAGTAACTCTGCCATACCAGCAGCGACGCTTGGGGTGATTCAAACACGTGCGCAAGCGCTGGCCCAGTTGCGTCTCGTTGCTGATTTTTTCCGGCGCACGGAACCTCATAGCCCAGTGGCCTATTTGGCCGATAAAGCCGCCACTTGGGGAGACATGCCCTTGCATGCCTGGCTGGGCACAGTGATCAAAGACCCTGCGTCGCTGGCGCATGTGGAAGAGCTGCTGGGACTGAAGGCGCCACCGTCCGAGAAATAAATGCTGTGAAAATATAAGAATTACTGCGCAATTCTGAACTCAATACGGCGGTTGCGCGCGCGTCCTTCCACCGAGTTATTATTGGCAATCGGCCTGTCAGAACCTTGTCCTGAGGCTGCCAGCCTTTCTGCGTTAAGGCCTTTTGCGGCAAGATAGCTTTTTACTGTGTCGGCACGGGCCCGGCTCAGGGATAAGTTGCTGGCGCGCAGCCCCTGATTGTCAGTGTGGCCGATGATATCCACCTGCTTGTCTTTAAGCTTGAGTAACGGCTCCACCATCTCATCAAGAACAGCTTGTCCTGCTGGCGTCAGTGTTGTTTTGCCGGTTTCAAACTCAACAATCCGGTTACCTAATGTCGCATCCAGGATATTTTGTTCTGCAGCAGGAACATGTAAGCCGTTTTTGACGGTATAGGTGGGGTTGAGTTGGGTGGCCATGGCGCTGGCGATGTGTTGACGTTGCGCTTCATTAGCGACTTCGCCGCGCACACTGATGGTGTTGCCATCAATTTTTAATTGTCCCCGGCTAATTAATTTCAGGTCAGGATTAATCAGCTTCCGCACATAGCTGCTCCAGTTCGCCGGCATGACAACCGGCCCTATGGCGATCTGGTCGACCACTTTTTCAGTGCCATATACTTCGCGCAGGCGCGCTAATATTGCCGCTTTGCTGCTTTCATCGGGGACAGTGCCGGTAACCAGAACCTGGCCAGGCTTGGGGCTGATCACCGCAGGCGCAAGATTTTGCGCCCAGCCCTGGCTGGAGATCATTAACAGGGGAATCCACAGGTAATGCCAACGCATGTCGTTAAGCTCCAATAAATGCTGCGCGAAATAAATCGAGAGCCGATTTCAGGGAAAGTTGCGGTTGCACCAGATAGCTCGACAGCTTTTTGATTCCGTAATCACTGTCCATCTGTTCTTCTACCCATTGCGCATCTTCAAACGCAATATGATGTTCCATGCCGACGCGCGGATCCATGATGGCGTGCAGTGTCTGTGCGGACGCGCCACTGAAACCTAATACCATGACCGGGTGCGGTTCGATCCGGGTAAAAAAAAGTGCCAGTTCAAAGTCTGCGCGGAGCAGGAAAGGTGTGATTATATGCATCCAGAAGGCTGCCACCAGGTAGCGATACATCGGATCCGTCGGCAAGGGCAGAATAAGGCTCTTTTCCAGGCGTGATGAGTTGCTTGCCATGACGGGCTGCAATAAAAATCCAAGCGCAAGCAATAATTGGCGCACCGTTCCTGCAAAGCCTGCCTGCGCAAGCATGGCATCGAGGGAGCCGATAGTTTGCATATCCAGAAAATCAGTGAATACGGCGTCGTAAGCCAACGTTCCCACTTCCAGATCAATCATCAGGGATGACAGGTTATGGAGCGCAACGGTTGGGTCGGGTGATGCTGCTGCATCCGTGGTCGGCGCTTCCAGTCGACTCCATAAGCGTGACAACACCATTGGGCTGCGGTTAACAAACCCAGACGGTTCGTCAATGTCCATCGTGCTCATGGCGAGAAAGGGAAAGCGCCGATGCGCCTGGTCACTGCTGGCAATGATATGCCCCGCAATGGCGCGTTTTTTGTGTGGCCCAATGAAGGCGAAGTGCAGGGGCGGTATCGCATCATAGGTGATTTTCCAGCGCGGATCAGCGGAAAGAAGTGTCATCGCCTGCGCCAGCCAGTCATCAAGAATCGTAATCAACGGCATATTATCCGTGGCTTTAATGAAATCATCACGTGCCGGTATTTTACCAAAATAGCCAACCCTGGTTTGTGTCGCCGTGTTTCTCATCGCGCGGCCCCTGTTGCTTGGGACGCAATCGGCGGCAGGGCCAGACCACCAACAATATTTGCGGGAAGCTTTATGCCACGGAAGCTGGTGCCTTGCGGCGTAGTGGACGTGGTGGCTGCGCCAGTCACCTGGGGGCTGCTGATAATTTTTAAATCCAGGGATATGGCAACATTTCCATTGACCCACGTTAACTCAAACACGCCACTTTCTTTGCGCTTGCGCGTGGCGGCGTTAATCATGCGCTCTAACCCAAAACGGCCAGGGTGATTAACCACTTCTATGGCGCGGCCATCAAAGGTGATGGCGCTAATGCGGGCGCCGGGTGTGCCTTGCGGGTTGGGCCACACCAGGTTTGCCCATTGCGACTGCGCGTTGCGGTAACGTAATGGCTGTCCATCAATTTCGACGGTATATTCCAGCGTGCCCGGCGCAGGGAGGAGTCGAATCTGGAACACGGTTTGCGCTTCAGCCGCATTCGCCGGTGCTGCAGCGCCACCCACACTTAAGGGAGCGACCCAACTGGCGAAGTTTGAGATCACCTGGGGTGACAGGGTGATGCCCATGTTGGCTCAGGTCTTCGGTTCAAGCGCATCGCCACGCCGTATCAGCAGCGGCCCCATGGATGTATTAACGAACTTGGCAATCGCGCCTTCAGCGCCAAATACATGGCCAATTTCCGCAGTATTTGCTTCGATTCTGGAATCTGGCGCGAAGGGATATTTGTTTGCCAATGTTCTCTGGAAAGGCTCATACACCTGCGCACGCCAGGTTTTGTTGATCTCAGCTTCAGTAGGCAGAATAATCACTGCAAACGACTGTATTAATGGCCGGACCAGAATGGGCCGGATCGCTTGTTTTTGTGTGTCCGTCATACCTGAGAGCATCTGTTCATCGACATATTTCAGCGCATCGGCCAGCTCGGAACTGCTACCTTCCAGTGTCTGCTGCATGAGCTGTTTGGCGCCTGGGCCCGTGTCACCCTGATTTTTAAGTTGATTGAAGCGGCTGCGCAATTTGGATAATGACACCATGTAACCCTGCATCAATGTCGCGCCTTTGTCGCGTGCTACCACTAGCTTGGCAACACCTGCGAATTCCTTGCCGATCGGACCCATGGGGATTTCTGCCTTTGCCGCCGTCACGTTTACGTTGACATTAACCTGTGAGGGCGCCTGGCGCAGGATGGTTTCCTTGAACCAGCCAATGATGCCGCGTTGCGCGCGCTGCAAACCTTCATTGACCAGCGATGGATTGTCCCACGAGGTTTCCTGGTAGACGGTATTTACCAGTTTGGTGATGGGTGAGGTCTGCGGGTCACCCAACCGATTCATGGCAGTAACCGCGTTATCAAAGCCATTCAGATCTGTAATAGCCACGCCCTGGATGAATTTCCGCCACTCCCTGGCGTATTCAATTTTGTATTGTGTGGCCAGCGCTTTTTGAATCTGTTCAGGGCTGCCTTCCAGTGTCAAATCATCTTTAGCAGTGGTTTTCAGTACCCAGTCAGTACTTTGTAATTCTTTATTTGCGGCGTTCCTGAAGGCATCCTCAATGAATGTTTCCCAGGCGTCGCGTGTAAACGTGCCAGGAATAGCATAGCTTCCGGCAATCAACCCTTGATCCTGTTCGCCAACAATCCTGGCTACGGTCATGGCGGGAAAGCGGGTTGATGCACGGGCTTTGATATCGGCATAGACGCGGTCGCGCGCCGCCATGCCGCGCACCACGCGCCGCAAGTTGTCACGTGACTGATCCACCAGTGATAAATTGTTGTCTATCAGCGGCCATGAGGGATCATTCACCTGTGCCAGATAAAATGTAATTAACCGTTCAGCGCTACGGATCATCTGCTCGCGCGGCATGGCGCCCCGGTTGCTCTCCAGCCAGCCACGCCAGAAGCGTGTCAACTGATCATTGAGGTGACCCGATTCCACACGTGATTTATCGCCCAGCATCAGGTAGGTTTTTAACGAGTTGTAGCCATCTTCCACGTTGGTAGGCGAGGCTTCTTCGTAGGGCTGTGCCGTGCCCGTTGCATGCATCGATGCCGAGGTGGCAGGGTTTTCAGGTTGTAATGGACGTGATGCAGGTTGCAGCTTGTTAGCTGACAGATTCACCTCAGATAAAAAAGCTTCAATATTAGCTGATACGGGTTTGAGCATCACTTCCTTGATGCCAGAAAAATATTCTTCACGTAATTTACGTTCCAGCAGATCTCCTTGATAGAGTCCCAATCCAAGGGTTAGTGGTGGGCCATCACGGTATTTTTCAAGCTGCTCAATACGATCCTGCAAAATTTCCAGCGCTTCAAAACGTGACTGCAAATCAACGCGGTTATCCTGTAATTTAACGGCCATCTCCAGATCAGCCTGGATATTGGCGGTTAATTGTTGATTGCCCATGTATGACCAAAGCCAGCCACCCAAAGACAAACCCACCAGCGCCGTTGCAGCGAAAAACAGCGCATAGCGCAGCCGAATTTTGCTGTGGCTCGCATACTGGGATACCAGATCTTTGTCAGCAAAAATCACCTTTCTAAATAGATTCGATAAAAAGAAGCCATGCTTGAAAGAAATGTCAGAGGGTTCCTGCGCGGGCAGCGTCAGATTGAAGCGCTCTGCAACGCGTTCAGAGGTGCTGCTTGCAGAGGAACCTTCTTGCAGGGCGCTGGTGAAATAGAAGCCACGAAACACCGGTTTGAACTGAAAAGGGTTTTCTTCGAAGAGCGTGGCGATGAAGGCACGCAAGGGGCTTTTTATGGAATAAAATTCCAGAGGGAACGTAAAAACGCCCGCAGGCATGCGATCTCCACGATTCAAGGCCATGCTGGCCAGGCTCATTTCTTTCAGGCCATCATAAAGTTCATCGAAGCGGTCATCGAAAAATGCCAGGACATCCTGATTTGAATTATTCAGATTGTAGGGTAGCGTGGCGCCCCATACGCGATTTTGTTCATCCTGTTCGGTATCAATAAAAAATTCACTGAAACCATTAATTAAATCAGCTTTTGTAAACATGATATAGACTGGCGCAAACACCTCCAGTTTCTCGGTGAGTTCCTGTACGCGCTGGCGAAGGTTTTTGGCGAGATTAATGCCGAATTCTGGACGGTTTCCCATTAGCTCAGCAATGCTTACGGCAATAATAATGCCGTTGATTGGTGCGCGCTTGCGATGTTTTTTCAGGAGCGCCAGAAACCCAAACCATTCCTTACGGTCTTCTTCACGCACTGAATAACGTCCTGCCGTATCCAGCAGAATGCCCTCGGTAGTGAAGAACCAGTCACAGTTGCGTGTGCCACCCACCCCTTGAATGACTTTGCCGTGCTTGTCTGCAAAAGGAAACTTCAGCCCTGAATTGGCGATTGCGGTACTCTTGCCAGCCGCCGGGTTACCAATGACCATGTACCATGGCAATTCGTATAAGGCAGCCGATCCTGAGACCAGCCCTAACTTGGAAGTCTTGAGCGTGGAAATGGCGTCCAGCAGGCGCGTGCGAATTGCCGCTATTTCATCACGTTGCAGCGCATCGGCTTTAGTGGAGGGTTTATTGGTTTGCTGCTCCAGCATCACATCAAGTTGGCGCGACTCTTTTTTCGCGCGCCACCTTTTTACCCACCATACTGTTAGCCAGGTGAGCAGGGCAATGCCGAGTATCACACCCGCCCAGATGGCGGCGATTTGCAAGCTGCTGGCGCCCAGAAATAAAAATGCCGCAAGCGCTAAAAAGCCCAGCACGACCAGGGTGCGGGTATCCGTGAGAAATTGCCAAATTCGTTGCATGGTGTCGGGAGTCGTCTAGGTTAATGTTCTATGTCGGTGTGTGTGGCGATGCGGGCAAAGCTTCTGCCATCTTCGCTGCGGTCATGGAGGCTTCGATGACGCTGGCCGCCGTGTGAGGTTGAGTCAGCTATTCTAATGAGGGCGCGAGCCTGCTGTTTCATTTGTTTAATAAACCCGGCACACGCAATTCCGTATGACCGAAATCCATCAATTTCCAGCGTCCGCCCCACTGCATTCCGACGGATTCGGCGACTTTGCCATAAAGCTGGTAGCCGCGCATTGCCCAATCATCTTTTTCTGAAATCACCAGCTTTCCGTCACGCAAAAAGGCGCAGTCGGCGGCCAGGCCGTACTGGTGATAACTTTCAAAAGCGGCCGCATCCGTTACGTGTGTTTTCTGGTGGGCTAGCCTGTCCTGACGCTCAGGACTACGGTAGCCTTCAAGCAGTACCATGTCATAGCCATGCTTTTCTTTCATTATTTTGAAGATCAATAATAAACGTTGCGTAAAATCGTGATTGAGCAGTTGCCAATCGCGGCTGGCGCTGCTCAGCAAGGGACGCGTTTGCAGGATTTCTTGCGTGGTGAACACAGTGGGCGGTAATGCCACGGGCGGCACCAGTTGCTCGCCTTTCAGAAGGTCGGCCACGTGTACATTGACATCGCGCGTTGACACGTCAAAGCCATTCAGCATGGTTTTGCCGCTGATCAGCCACGCAAGTAGAGGAGGAAGGCAGAGTAGGGTTGCGCCAGCCAGAAACAGCCAGTAATGTTGTTTTATCAGATGCTGCCCGGCGTGCAGGGTGGGTGTGACGATGACGTGTTGCAGTGGCTCTAATGTATTTATTTTTTGATTTTTAATTATATTAAAGCGATTTCTGGTTTGTGCTCCTGCTTTGGCGAACGCATGGGCTGCAAATTCCCGGCTGGAGGGAAAGAAAGCCAGCCCGGCAAGCAGGCAAGCCAGCAAAAAATAGAGTGTCACGGTTAAAAAAAGCACGGAAAACCTTGTGTGAGGCTGTTGTGTTAAACGGCTCCCATCACCGTCTTCAGAATAGCTTACCGATTGTTTACTTTTTCGCGGATCTGTATAATAATTGACAAGCTCCTGCTTTAGCAATAGAAACTTTAAGGGGGCGCTATTTTGAATAGTCCTTTAGCCAGTTAACGAGGGTCGGATTTTGTCAAGGTTCGAAGACAAGCCACAACGCGCTAAAAAACCGAGCCTTTTGCCCAGTTCGACCCCTGCTGCGGGAGCGAGCGGTAAAATTTTTGCGAGCCTGGAGCAGGGGGACAAAATTAAACCGATATTTAAACATCGGTCGGGTTGGATTCGGTCTAAGTGGATGATGGGTTTGTTGGGTATGGTGGGTGTGGTGGGTGTGGGCGCGGCAATCGTAGCCTATCAGAATGCCACACCCCCGCAACAAGTTATAGATACTGCGGATCAGGGTGTGAGCGCCAGGAAGGGCGCTATTGCAACCCCTGTGCTTGTGGCATCCGCGCCTGAACCTGAGCCACAAGGATTGGCGGCGCTAATTGTCAACGATCCAGTGGTGAAGAGCAGCCCCGTTATTGGTTTGACAGCTAATCCGCTTGTTGCGGGTGTGCCAGCCCCGACACTGGCTATGGCGCCAGACCCTCAGGGTGATACCCGTAAGCCATTGCGCACGGAGTCGGTTGCCACCCGGAAAAATACTCCGGTGCTGCCTGCGTCAGTAGCCCGCCGCGCGGAGTCGAGCGTTAATAATCGCCCTGCCACTGACTCAACCCGGCAAGCAACGAAGCCGATGCCGAAAGCAGTACCCGCCCGGCCGCAAACCGCAAATGACGATAAAGATGTGGCTCTGCTGGCAGCATTGGTGGCGCATGGCGCGGCGTTGCCTGTACAGCGCAATGTGCCGCAAGCGACCCGGCGTGATACGCAGCAGCAATCTGCCCGAGCGACGGAAAACACGTCGAAAAGTGCTAAAAACAATATACAGTCTGCATCGGCAGCAACCGCCATGAAAACCCGGGAGCGGAACCGCGATATTGTGGAGCGTAGCCCCACGGATACGACAGACACGTTATTGCAACGCTGCAAACAGCTGGGATTGATTGAAGGGGAGTTCTGCCGCTGGCGGATCTGCTCTGGCCGCTGGGATTCTGATGCCGCGTGTAAAATACCGCAAGCAACCAGCTTTTAGTTTTTCTTCCGAAATCATCTGGCCGTGGGTTGGTCGTTTCTCGCTACGGTTCAATCTCTTCGGGTTTGGCTCCCTCGTTACGCTCTCCCCGCAGCTTGCTGCGTTTATTGTCATCTCGACCCCGGCGAAAGCGGGGGGAGGGATCTTGCTTAAGATTCCTCGCTGTGCTCGGAATGACATAGAAATACCCCGCAACTTGCCGCGGGGATTTTTATTCGTCGTTTTTAGGTTAAATCCAATCCTCCTTAAGGCCGCGCCCCAGCCGCGCCGTGCCGCATCATCTGGTTAATACTTGCCGCCTTCCGGTAACTGTTTGCCGCTCTGCTTGTGCTCATCTTTCCAGTAATTATCATAACAATCTGTTTTTAATATATTTTATGTTTATGGCATGAATGATGCATTTTTCCTGGGCACGATGCTCACAAGAAGGATGTACCCATGCCATTCAACATTGACTCAGCCCTCGGAATCTTTCCCCAGGCGCTGTCCTTGCACGCTCGCCGCGCAGAAATGCTGGCCGCGAATCTGGCCAATGCAGACACACCCAATTACAAAGCCCGTGACATTGATTTCAAGGCAGCACTTCAGTCGGCGCTTCAGTCGAAGCAGGGCATGGCGTCTCAGGCGGGGGCAGGTGGCTTGAAGCTTACCCAGGTGGGGCATATTGGCATCGACTCTGACATGGAGGCGATGGGGTTGGTGAGATATCGCGTGCCGAACCAATCCTCGCTGGACGGCAATACCGTCAATACCGAAGTGGAGCAGGCTGAATTCACCCGTAACGCGATCCAGTATCAAGCCGCGCTCACATTTCTTAACGGCCGCATTAAAGGCCTGATGAGCGCTATCAGAGGAGATTAATTCATGTCGTCATTCAACATATTTGATATAGCGGGTTCAGGGATGAGCGCGCAATCATTGCGCCTCAATCTTACCGCCAGCAATCTGGCCAACGCCGAGAGTGTGAGCGGAAACGCGAAGGGCGTGTATCGGCCGCGTGAGCCAGTGTTTGCGGCGTTGCTGGATAATGAAACCGGCAGCGGCACTGCCGCGCGCGTGCAAGTGCTGGGTGTCACTGAAAGTAATGCAGAGCCGCAGATGCGTTATGAACCCGGCCATCCCCTCGCGGATGAAAAAGGCTATATCTATTTGCCGAATGTGAATGTGGTGGAGCAGATGGCCAACATGATTTCGGCTTCACGTTCTTATCAGAATAATGTTGAAATTTTGAATACGGCAAAACAATTATTGTTGGCAACTTTGAGAATCGGGCAGTAACGGATTGGTAATGGAGAAAGAACATGGCGAATAATATTGATGCAAGCATCCTGGCTAAATTGGGCATCTCGAATGCAGGCACTACTCAGACGACAGAGTCTTCAAAAGATAAATTAGGTCAGAAAGATTTTTTGAAGTTGATGGTGGCGCAGCTTAAAAACCAGGATCCGCTGAAGCCGATGGAGAATGGGGATTTCCTCGGTCAGATGGCGCAATTTAGCTCGGTGACCGGGCTTCAGGATTTGCAGGCATCGTTCAATCAATTGGCGGGGGTTATGCAATCCAATCAGGCATTGCAAGCCTCGGCATTGGTCGGGCGATCTGCGCTGGTGCCGGGCAACGCTGCGGTGTTGGCGTCTAGTGGTCAAACGGTGTCGGGTGCCGTTGACTTACCTGCCAGCACATCCGATGTGGCTCTGGCCGTTACGGATCAATCCGGGACAGTAATCAGGTTAATGAGCATGGGGCCACAGGCCAGTGGATTGGCAAGTTTTCAATGGGATGGCAAGACAGATGCAGGTGAGTTGGCGCCGCCAGGCAGATACAAAATAGTGGCTAACGCGATGCTTGATGGAAAAGTACAGGCGGTTGATACCCTGGTGGCTGCGCGTGTTGAAAGCGTTACGTTAGGGCGGGGCGGCCAGGAGTCCACGCTTAATCTTGCTGGCCTGGGTTCTTTGGAAATGTCAAAAGTTCGTCAAATAATGTGATTTTAATTTTTCAAGAGGAGCATAACCATGCCGTTCCGTATAGCTTTAAGTGGCATTAACGCAGCCGCAGCAGAATTGAAGACGATTTCGAATAATATTGCGAATGCCGCCACCACCGGATTTAAAAAATCACGCGTCGAATTTGGCGATGTATATGCGACCAGTAATCTGGGTATCTCGCAGAATGCAATTGGTAGCGGTGTGCGCGTGACGTCGGTAGCACAACAGTTCAGCCAGGGTAACATTGGTTTTACCAATAACAATCTTGATCTGGCGGTGAATGGTCAGGGCTTCTTTATATTAAATGATGGTGGCATTCCCGCGTATACCCGTGCCGGGGCTTTTCAGGTAGACAGGGATGGCTTTATTGTTAATAGCGAGAACCAGCGGCTCACCGCTTACCTCGCCGATCTGGCGGGTAACATCACCGGTTCACGCGGTGATTTACAGCTCAGCACGGCAGATATTGCACCGCAGGCGACGACGGCTGTTAATATTTCAGCTAATTTGAATGCCAACGCCACGCCTTCTGCGCCTTATCCAGCGCTGCCGATATTCGATAGAACCGACCCTACCAGTTATAACAATTCAACCGCATTAACAGTCTTTGATTCCTTAGGAAATCCGGTGTTGGGCACCATGTATTACCGCAAGAACACGAATTCCAATGAATGGGAAACTCATCTGTGGCTTACCAATAATGCCGGTGCGCCGGTTGAAGTTATACCCACGGGTAATGTGGCAGGGCAACCGGCACGGTTGAATTTTTCCAATGCTGGCGTTATCACCTCTGTAACACCTTCGGTAGGCGGCACGTTGAATGTTGATTACGGCACGGTTAATCCGTTGACCGGCGCGGCGAATTTATCATTTGATGTTGATTATGCCACGGTCTCGCAATTCGGTAGCCCGTTCAGTGTGAATGCATTGACGCAGGATGGTTATGCCACAGGTCGCCTCAGCGGTATAGACATCAGTGATACTGGTATTGTGCAGTCACGCTACACCAATGGTCAGTCACGTGCGTTGGGTCAGGTGGCGCTGGCAAACTTCAGTAATACACAAGGCTTGCGGCAATTGGGCGCGACAGCATGGGCAGAAACTTTTGACTCAGGTGCGGCGTTGGTAGGGCAGCCAGGCACGGGAAGTTTAGGGTTGGTGCAGTCGGGCGCATTGGAAGGATCGAATGTTGATTTGACCGAACAGTTAGTACAGATGATTACGGCGCAACGTAACTTTCAGGCGAATGCGCAGGTAATTACCACTGCCGATGCCGTGACACAAACTATCATTAATATTCGTTAAGCATTATCCTAAAAACGGCGATTGGAACCTACTGCGAATGGCTAATATACCGAATCTGCACGAGAAACTCACGAAATCTGTCCTCACCGTAGCGGTGCTACGGCTGCGGAATATTTTCGTGACTTTATCGCACATCTTCAGCATCTTAGCCCTTCTCGCTACGGTTCAACCGCCGTTTTTAGGATCATTGATGTAATGGAGTGACGTATGGATCGCATGTTGTATGTGGCAATGTCGGGTGCGAAGCAGATCATGCTGGCGCAGGCCGTCAACAATAATAATCTGGCGAATGTCAGCACGGCCGGATTCCGCGCTGATCTCGACGCATTTCGTAGTATGCCCGTGTTTGGCCCAGGATATCCCAGCCGTGTTTATACCATGACGGAACGCCCTGGCACCGATATGTCAGCCGGGGCGCTCACGACCACGGGACGTGAACTCGATGTAGCAGTGAACGGTCAGGGATGGATTGCCGTGCAAGCACCGGATGGCAGTGAAGCCTATACGCGTGCGGGTGATTTACGCGTTTCGGTAAATGGTCAACTGGAAACGGGTGCAGGGCATCCGGTCATGGGCAATGGTGGTCCGATTGCCGTGCCACCTTTTGATAAAATTGAAATTGGTTCAGACGGTACGATTTCAATTTTACCGATCGGTCAGGCACCCAGTGCCTTGGCAGTGGTGGATAGAATCAAGCTGGTTAATCCCTTGCAGCGTGATATGGAAAAAGGCGTGGACGGCTTAATGCGTGTTAAGGGTTCAGATGCGGCGCCAGACGCTACGGTGAGTCTGGCAGGCGGCGTGCTGGAATCCAGTAATGTTAATGCGGTTGAGGCGATGGTAAAAATGATTGAACTGAGCCGACATTATGAAACGCAGATCAAGATGATGCGGGTTGCGCAGGAAAATGATGTGGCGGCCACGCAAATGATGAGAATGAGTTAGTTAATTAATTAGTTTTAAGGCAGAGGAATACTAATATGAACCCCGCATTATGGATTGCTAAAACTGGACTGGATGCACAGCAGACACGCATGGCCGTGATTTCAAACAATCTGGCCAACGTGAATACCACAGGATTCAAGCAGGGCAGGGCGGTGTTTGAAGATTTATTTTATCAAAACATTCGCCAGGTGGGTTCGCAAACATCGCAGGATACCGTTCATCCTTCCGGCTTAATGCTCGGCACCGGTGTGCGCACGGTAGCGACGGAAAAATTATTTACCCAGGGGAATGTGGTGCAAACCGGTAACACGCTGGATGTCGCCATTCAGGGGCGCGGATTTTTTCAGGTGCTGCTGCCCGACGGTAGTTTGGCTTATAGCCGTGATGGCTCATTCCAAGTCAACTCCCAGGGGCAAGTGGTGACGGCCAATGGCTATGTGGTACAGCCCGCCATCAGCATCCCTGACAGCGCGCAAAGCATCAGTATCGGCAGCGATGGCACGGTGGGCGTGCGCCTGCCCGGCTCTTCTGCGCCAACGCAGGTAGGCGCATTGCAATTGGCAGATTTTGTCAATCCGGTGGGTTTGCAGGCCATGGGGCAGAATCTCTATCTGGAATCGGCGGCAAGCGGTTCTCCGCAGGCGGGTAATCCCGGCACATCGGGTTTGGGAACCCTGGCGCAGGGTTCCGTGGAAAGTTCCAACGTCAATATTGTCGCCGAGCTGGTGGGCATGATTGAAGCGCAGCGTGCATATGAAATGAATTCAAAGGCGATTGCGGCGGCTGACCAAATGCTGCAATACGTGACCAATAATCTGTAGCAGGATTTTGGCATATATCTTGCATTTTTTATGCAGACAACGGTTTCTGGTGCGTCGAGGAACAAATGAATGGTAGTCATCAATACACATCGGGCCATTAAAAAAATAGTGGTAGTGAGTGGGCTGATAATATTATCCGGCTGCGCAGCCACGCCAATGAAAAGCGATCCGGCCTTTGCGCCCGCTCGCCCCGTGGCACCTGCGCCTTCCATGAAAAGCCACGGTGCAATTTATCAAGCAGGGTATGGCATATCCCTGTTTGAAGACCTTAAAGCACGCCGGGTCGGCGACATTCTGACGGTGGTGCTGGTGGAAAAGACTGATGCCAGCAAAAAGGCTGGCACTACATCCAAGAAAAAAACTGACGTAGATATTGCCGCCCCGGTGATTCTTGGTTCCCCCTTGCAGTTTAATGCATCAGGTTTACTTCCACTCGCAAGTAATGTTGGCAATAACTTAAGTGTGGGCTTGAATTCAAACCAGAATTTTTCCGGCGAGGGCGACAGTAATCAAAGCAACAGCCTGAATGGCCGTATTACCGTCACAGTTGCTGAAGTATTGCCGAATGGCAATATGCTGATACGCGGTGAAAAAATGCTGGCGATTAATCAAGGCAATGAATATGTGCGATTCTCGGGAATTGTTCGTCCCCTGGATATTCAGCGCGACAATACCGTGTTATCTACGTTGGTTGCAGACACGAAAATAAGTTATGCCGGAGAAGGCGCAGTTGCCGATGCAAACACCTCGGGCTGGCTGGCGCGCTTCTTTAATAGCTCATGGTGGCCTTTCTAACAGGATATGTCATTTCGACCAACGGGAGAAATCCGGAAAGATCACTCACCTTCATTCGAGACGAGACAAGGATTTCTCGCTACGCTCGAAATGACAATTAAACCAGTGATGATAAGCGGTATGTTTAGTATAACGAGATCATGAAATGCCAATGCGATCCATAAAATTTTTTATACCAATTTTTAGTCTGGTGCTATTAACGACGCCAGTACATGCTGAGCGCATCAAAGATGTCGCCTCGGTCGATGGCGTGAGAATAAATCAACTGGTGGGTTACGGTCTGGTAGTGGGGCTGGATGGCAGTGGCGACCAGACTACCCAGGCACCGTTCACGGTACAAAGCATGAAGAGCATGCTTGCCCAATTCGGCATAGTCTTGCCGCCCAACGTAAATCCCCAGTTGAAAAATGTCGCCGCCGTGGCTATTCATGCTGAATTGCCCGCGTTTGCCAAACCGGGTCAGACCATAGACATCACCGTTTCATCGCTCGGCAATGCCAAGAGCCTGCGTGGTGGCAGTTTGCTCATGACGCCGCTCAAGGGCGCGGATGGTGAAGTGTATGCCATTGCCCAGGGTAATCTCGCCGTAGGTGGTTTGGGTGTGTCGGGCAGTGACGGCTCAAAAATAACCGTAAATATTCCCAGTGTAGGACGCATTCCCAATGGCGCAACCATCGAACGTGCGTCGCCCACCTCATTTGGTGAGATGGATGCGTTAGTCTTCAATCTGCATACCTCGGATTTCACTACCGCCAAACGTTTGGCGGATACCATTAATGCCACGATAGGTGCAGGCACAGCGCAAGCGCTGGATGCGGCGTCCATCAGAGTCAGCGCACCGCAGGATCAATCGCAACGCGTCGCATTTATTTCAGTGCTGGAAAATCTTACCTTGGAACCGGGCGAAGCCGCCGCAAAAGTAATTATTAATTCCCGCACTGGCACGGTAGTGATTGGTCGGCATGTACGTGTCATGCCTGCGGCAGTATCTCATGGCAGTCTGGTAGTCACCATTTCTGAAAAAGCCCGTGTCAGCCAGCCACCAGCCTTGTCTGGAGGGAATACTGTCATCATACCGACCACGGACATTCAAGTCACAGAAGAAAATAACCGCATGTTTTTATTTGATTCGGGTGTGTCACTGGACGAAATTGTGCGCGCCGTAAATCAAGTAGGCGCCGCGCCCGGTGATCTGGTCGCGATTCTTCAGGCGTTGAAAGAATCTGGCGCGTTACGCGCCGAACTTATCGTGATTTAAGAGGGTATCTAATCATTCGTCATTCCCGCGCAGGCGGGAATCCAGTGGTTAAGATAGCGCATTAAATCGGTAACATCGGGATTCCCGTCGGAGCGGGAGTGACGGTTGTTGAATTTTTATAGGTACACTTTAAGATGATATCTAACCCCAGTATTTATACTGACCTGCAGAGCCTGACGCAGTTGCGCGCCCAGGCACAGCAAAATTCGCCCGAGGCGTTACGGGCAGTAGCCAAACAGTTCGAGGGCTTGCTCATGCAAATGATGCTGAAGAGCATGCGCGATGCGAGCATGGGTGATGGTTTAATGGATAGCGAACAGACGGACTTTTATCAAGGCATGTTTGACCAGCAATTATCCTTAACCCTTTCCCAAGGACGTGGGCTGGGCCTGGCAAATATGCTCATCAAGCAACTGGGTGGCGACCTTGCCGACACTAATAAAGATCGCCAGCCAGGCGTGACAAATTCCCCATTCCCTTTTCCGGCGACGCTGCCACTTTCAAATCCACCGATGGTCTCGCCACAGGTTTCTAACAATAGTAACGCTCAGCTGTTGTTTACATCGCCCGCAGAGTTTGTAAAGTCACTGTGGCCGCTTGCCCAACACACCGGAAAAGCATTGGGCGTGGCGCCGCAGGCTATTCTGGCCCAGGCAGCGCTTGAAACAGGTTGGGGGCAAGCGATCATGCAACGCCCTGATGGCCGCAGCACCCATAATCTTTTTGGTATCAAGGCAGATAGGCTTTGGCAGGGCGAGCGGGTTGTTATGCCCACACTGGAATATACTTATGGCAAAGCAGGAAAACGCAACGAGTTATTTCGCACTTATGATTCTTATGCCGCGAGCTTTGCTGATTATGCAAATTTTCTGCGTTCCAATCCGCGTTATAGCCAGGCACTTTTGTCGGGTGAGAATCCTGAGTTGTTTACGCAAGCCTTACATGATGCAGGCTATGCAACGGATCCTGATTATAATGTCAAAATAAATAATATCATTAATAGCCCGGCAATGATTGCAAGACTGAAACAATTGCCACTACAGGGTCAAGTTGAGGTAGCGTATGGCGGGTGACATATTAGGCATAGGTATTTCAGGTTTGCTGGCGTATCAACGCTCGCTGGCCACGGCGGGTCATAACATTACCAATGCGAACACTGAAGGCTATAGCCGTCAGCGTGTAGAGCTGGGTACGCGCCCACCTGATTTTTCCGGGGGTGGATACAGTGGCACCGGTGTCAACGTAGAAAGTGTACGGCGCGTGTATGATAGTTTTCTGACATCGCAAGTACGCAACAGCACAGCCTCTTTTAGCCAGAGTGATTACTTCCATACCCTGTCCAGCCGTATTGATAATCTTCTGGCAGACCCGCAAGCCGGATTAACCCCGGCGTTGCAGAGTTTTTTTAACAGCGTGCAGGGCGTTTCAAATGATCCTGGCTCGATCGCCGCTCGCCAGGTATTATTGAGTGAAGCATCCTCCCTGGTCGAGCGATTTAAATCACTCGACACGCGATTTTCTGAACTGAACAGTTCGATAAATATAGACATTTCAAATACCGTCACAGAAATTAATAGCCTGGCGCAAGGTATTGCCAGTGCCAACCAGGACATTGCCCTTGCGACAGGTTCTGGCGCGGGAAATCTCCCAAATGATCTGCTGGATAAACGTGATGCGTTGATTGTAGAGTTGTCCAAGCGCATCTCTGTAACAACCGTGCCCCAGGACGATGGATCTGTAAATATTTTTATAGGTAACGGACAATCGATCGTCTCAGGTTTTCGTACCCAATCCTTGAGTGCAATACAAAATCAATTTGACCCAACACGTCTCGACGTGGGATATAAAATCGGAAATACTTCTGTCAATATTACCGACCAGTTAAGTGGTGGTAAATTAGGTGGAGTTCTGGATTTCAGGAAAAATAATCTGGATGAGGCCAAAAAATTTCTGGGTCGTGTGGCGATAGGGCTGGCTGATACTTTTAATGATCAACATAATCTTGGTCAGGATCTTAACGGTCAATTAGGTGGAGATTTTTTCAAGGTGCCTACCATCCAGGTGCAACCCAGAGTATTGAATAGCGGAACGGGACTGGTCGCTGCATCATTGGTAAATCCCGGTGCCATCACCACCAGCGATTACCGGTTAACTTACAACGGTGCAAATGCCTATACTCTGCAAAGGCTTTCAGATAATCAGACATTCGCCATTAATACGGGTGGTACATCGCCTTATACCACGGAAGAGTTTGATGGATTTTCAATAAGCATCACAGCAGGCGCCGCCGTTAATGACAGCTTTCTCATCCAGCCCACCTATACAGCAGCAAAAAACATCGGCCTGACGATTACTGATGCAAAAGCGATTGCTGCGGCGGCGCCGATTCGCACCTCGGCAGCACTCGCAAACGCGGGGACAGGAATTATTAATTCAGGCGTGGTTAATTCGCCTGATAACCGTGTCAGCCTGCAGTTTACATCTGCGACAACCTATAATGTTGTAGATGAAACTACCGGGGCATCATTAGCGCAAAATTTGAATTATGTGTCTGGCAGCAATATTTCATTTAATGGATGGACAATACAGATCAGCGGTGCTGCTGCGCTCGGGGATAAATTTTACGTTGATAAAACCGTTACCACTGCGGATGCAGCCAACAGCGGTGTGGGCACCGTCACGGCGGCTATAGTGAGCCCCCCTGATCCTGACGTAACTGACCCCGTCACCATTACGTTTAACAATCCACCCACAACATTTAATGTTGCAGGGGCTACCACTGGTAGTCCGATTGTCACAGTGCCCTATGTAAGCGGCCAGCCGATCAGTTTCAATGGCTGGACAGTGAAAGTGACCGGCACACCTGCCGCAGGTGATGTGTTCAGGGTGGGGGCAAATACCAATGGCGTTAGTGATAATCGCAACGCGCTGTTATTGACACAACTCCAAACCCAGCGCACATTGGATAATGGCACGGCTACATACCAGGACGCGTATGGCCAGTTGGTGGCAAATGTCGGCACGCAAACCCATCAGGCAGAAATTACCCGC